>MPLT02076202.1_pt1 | contig 18595 bp, 22 predicted proteins | sample 1617391 | NCBI WGS metagenome assembly MPLT02 (sample SAMN05944800, study PRJNA350692) | marine metagenome | biome: marine; feature: ODZ; material: water; isolation source: 70 m water sample filtered on 0.2 um supor filter | place: Pacific Ocean | collected 2012-04-08 | depth 70m m
CAATGCCAAGCTTTCCTACATTGGACAAGCAAACAAGGAGAATTTAAGGACATCCTATATGATGGACGACACTATCTAGGAGATAAACCCATAGATGATAGAGGAAATAAGATAAACGCTAAGGAAATAAGCAGCAAATACCCAGAGGAGTTATTCGGAAACCAATGGAGTTATTAACCATATTCCACGTAGAGGTCAATGATATGACTAAAATAGAACGTTGGGAAAAGATGGAATGGAATAAAAGACAACAAATGAAATATAAAGCCCAGAAGGAAAGAAAGAATATAATCAAAGGAATAGCTATATTTTTATTCTTTGCTATATTGTATTGGTATAGCTTATAGGTGTAATGATAGAACGATTAATATTTATATAGCCATTATGTGCCAGAAGATGCCACAATTCGCCACATGAGTCAAGGTATGCTTAGACGACATCGCGGAGCTAAGGGTTTCACACCATCACAACTCAATGTAAATTTCTAAAATTCTCGAAGGCATTCCAATATTCCTTAGTAAGACTTGGAGGTACGCTGTGTTTCCTTCCCTATAATGCTCAGAGACTCTCCAAGGTATGGCACGTCCTTCTATATACCTCTAAGAATTTCGAAGAATTATCCTGTACTAGTCCCCATAGAGAACCATGGATGACCTCTGTGAACCTTAGAAACGCGTTGTAACTCATTGAAAACAACAGTGTTATGGGGAGCCATAGGGGTTTACAGCGGAGCTTACTCGCCTGAGATGGCTATGGATTCCTGATAATTCGCTAAGAACGAACTAAGAATCCTCGAAGGCAAAAAAAAAAGCCCCCTAGAAAAACTAGGAGGCTCTCAAAAAATTCTCGGTAAAAAAAAATTTCCCCAAAAATTTTACTTAAAAAGGGTCTTCGTATACCACTTCAACCATGACTCTTTGGTTCCGCAATACTCTGGAAAGTTAAAATCGAATCCTATAACCTTGCCTTTGTCTCGCAAAAGACCAACCTCTAGACAAGCGATATTTAACTGATTCTTCTTAGCACCCAAAGTACCGGCGAGGGTCTTCAAGTCTTTCTCAGAGAATGAAAGTACTTGAGAACCGGGTCCTTTATCTGGATCTGGCTCATAGACCTTTCTGAAGGGAGAATCTTCCGGAGCAGGGCCTAGAATTCTAAACAGATCTGAAACCTTGTACATCCTTACCTTACCTACCTTCACCCATTCAGATCCGTGCTTGGACATAGCTGGGGTACAGGTAATGTAATAGTCGGACTCGGTTACGGTTAGACCGGATGGAGTACCATCATATCTGGCAAATTCCAATTCCAATCCTTCTTTCAAGGATATCTTTTGCTCCATTTTTTTACCACCTAAGTAGTAATCATATTCCGGAGAATAACCTTCTGTCCTCTTACCTACACCTATATTGAACATATCTGCCATAGTATTCTGTACTATTCCCTCTGCGTAATCTACATACTTCCAGCGAAAGTCCTTATCACCTTTATATAGATTCTCTACAATAATATACTTCTTTTCTGGGAAATACTGCTGATCATTCGTGTGGGGCATTGGTACTCTAATCATGTGTTTCTCCTATCTCTTGGAGTTTTAACCCTTTCGGGTTCTGGACAGTATTGTCCGTACTACTTAATTATTTAAATATTATACTACATTTTCCATTCATATGCAAGGAACTAGTTGAGGATTCTATCTTTGGATAGGTCCTCATCTTCTGCTTCTTGAACTTCACCACCTAATTCTTGTGTTAATTGTTCCAGATAACTCTCTATATATTCCATACGTTCTGCTGCTTTGGTAAGGATAATCTTCAAGGAGGAACGTTCTGTGTTCATCATTTGAAGGACTTCTTCCTGTTTATCCAGACGTTTATTCAATTCATTAATCTTATGGATATTATCCATTATTCGAGTTTCTGCTTCACCCATCATTTTACAAACCATTTTAAACCACTTCTCGTTGGGTTCATTCATTAATCGTTCCTCAAAAATATTACTACCGCACCGGTAGGGGTTTCTAATAATTCAAAATCCTCAGGTTGTACCGCACCAATCTTATTCACTATTTGATTGAAGTGAAGTGATTCCCTTATATACAATCCTTCTGTGCAACCATTGAATGGCTCGGAAAAGTTATAAGGTGATGTGGCAAACATAGTTGTTAATTTGTGGTACTTCAAAGAATCATAGTTAGATACAATGTAGTTTCTTACGTAGTTCTTTTCTGTTATCATGGTTAGAAGACCTTAAAAAAAATTAGGAAACAAGACAGGGGAAACCAATCCCCTGTCTGTCTCATGTTGGTTATTCTACTTCTACGTTCTCCGCAACGGTATCACGAGTTTCATATTCTTCTACGGTTAGCGGATAATCATTTACTTCTTCAATTGTATTTTTTTCCATGTTATAATACTCCTTCAAAAAATTACCAATACCGATATGGTACTGGGTGCTGCTTAGTACTTTGTTTCTTCCGGTACAGCATCCGGACAACGAACCACTCTACCTTGTTCACGGAGGATTTCCATCTCCTTACGGGTGAGTGGTTTAATACCCATATATACCTTCTGATCTTTTTTCTTACCGAACATGCGTTCGGCCTTACTGGTTCTTTTGTTTGGATTTGTTTTCATAATTATCTCCTAGCTAGAAATTCAAATTTCATTCGTAATGTATTTAGCTTTGCCAATGTTTGTTTAATCTCTGGATGGTCATTATTATTGATTCCAAGATTACGACAAAGCCATCCTAGATTGTTTGGAGTACATTTCTCCAAACGTGTCTTTGGTACATCCATGTCGGCTGGCACCACAGTTCTTAAATCAACATCCAATGGGTTTAACATATTAACAATCATTGTTCGGGTTCCTCAAAGAAAGTTTGTTCTTCAATTCCATCTCCGTGTTCTTTTTTAAATGTTTCCTCATCATGTACTTCAAACTTTTTATCAAAAGTTTCATGGAGATAATCAGCACTGTCCACTACCATCTTCTTAGCAGACACTGCACTGTCCATAATTAAATCTACATTCTTGTTATTGTCAATCAATAAAGTTCCTAGCATGAATAACAATATAATAATGATAACGTTCTTAAACATAATTTACACCTCATACTGTTTAATATTTCTTGGTAAAAACATTTGTGTGATCCAATATTTATTAGCTTGTCCCTCATTGCTCTTGGCGTGCTTAGCAAATGATTTTCGTTGATCTTCAGATATCTTAAAAATTATTTCATCTGTTGCTGGAATAAATTTTTGAAAAAATGTGTCGTCTTTAATAAGTTCGGCGGCACCTAATCGATCATATTGTGGTCGTGGAATTTTTAATGTATATGTTTTACTCATATGTGTAAGTCTCCTAACGTGTATGGATAATTGGGTTGCTCACCTATTGAACCTTCGTTCCCCGCACAATACGAATCCCGTCGGTCACTTTTTTTCATATTGCTTTCATGTTCCCTTTCTAGATAAAGTTGGAAGTCACCTATGTTATATACACCGAGCTTTGCCCAATGTTCTGGATCTATTGATAATCGAGTATTACATTTTTCATTAATTGTTTTAATGTGTGCTACCAATTTCAATTGATATTCCCAAGTAAGTGTCATTATCCCATCCTCTTATTATATTTATATTTGTCCTGCTCTACAAACTTATTCATGTCATTGATATGAGATTGAATGTCATCTGCAGAATGCATCTTAGTAGTACCATCCTTCATTGTGGATTCGTACCATAGTCCACCTCGTAATCTTTTTAAACCAAATGCTTTTGCGTAAGTTGCTATAGTCATTTATTATTCTCCTTCGTCGAAAGATTTACGTGCTTCTTCATTATTAATATAATCCATAACTTCAAAAAATTTACTACCCATTGGTTGACACAATACAATATTATCTTTCAAATAATATCGATTGCCGCTATGGTGTACTTTGTACATTTGACAATTTGTGGTAACGTCGACGAGGAGTCCCCTCATCTCGTTATCCGTTTCTTTACTAATCTGTTTTAATGTTTCTTGTGATACTATCATCATTTACAACCTCGACAAATAAAAATATAATCGGCTCCGTTTGGATAACCGGTGAACCCAACTTTAACTGGTATGGATTCCATAGGATCTAGATCCTCACCACACATGTCACATTCAGTTACACCTAACTGAACATCCATGTACATTTCTCTTTCTGTTTCGTATAAATTTTCCATTATATAATCTCCTACAGACACATCATTAATATTACTAATAAACCTAATAGACCGAACAAAATAATTGATTCAAATATTTCACTAATAGTCATCATATCTCCTTTATACATTTTGCCATTCACGATTTTCACTTCCCTTATTTGATGATAAAGAATCCTGCGTCCTTCGTCCTGTCCTTTTAATTAAACTATTATATATTGAAGAAGGCTGAACTTGTTTAGGTTCTGACCATCCAGCTTGTCGTTTTGCCCTTCCGATAATAATTTGTTTCTTGCTAACTTTCTTAGCTGCATATCTTGTTACTTTAATTCCGTTCTCTTTATATGTTCTTTCGATTTTCATTATGTGCTCCTGTTTCTCAATTGTTAATATATATATTATAACTCAAGATTCAACATATGTCAACAAAAAAGCGCCATTATTTTAAAAAAAAATGCGCCCGTAACTTGTTGTATTATAAGGAGTTCCCCATCCAATTAGGTAACCCCTTATAATACAACGAGTTACAAGATCCTTTGTTTACAATAGGTTATGGGATTCTTAAATTAATTTTTTTTAATGTTATAAATATAAGGGAAAATAACTATATTTCTGTCCTCAAATATGGGGTATAAATATATGCATAAGTCTTATAAATATATAAGAAGGTTTTTACACAAAGGGGATAATAGAACTATGAAAACGTTTACTACATTGATGGAAGGAATGCCGAAGAGGTGGGCTGACATCAAAGATAAAGCAACTAAGAGAGAGGCATCTGGGTTTCTTAAAGCCTTAGATAAAGGTCAAGTGCTTGGGTATAGTGTCGAGCATCAAGAGTTTTCTATTTTTGATAGTGAGAAGGATTTCACCGAGGCGCAGAAAGGCAAAGGCAAATCTATGCACTGGTTAAAAGTTGAAAAATGGATTCGCCATGGCATCGCTATGAATGAAGCATATAAGCCCGGCAACTTCAATTTCAAAGGAGCCGTCAAAACTGGTATGCTGGATAAATATGATGAGGCATATATTATATCTCTGAAAAAGAAAGGCTGGATGGTTTATGAGTTTCTTTTAACTAGCAAGGGATTTGAACTTACAGTGGTGGATACAAGTGGAAAGAAAAAGATGTTCACAGATAAAACTCCTGAAGCAGCACTTAAACAAGCTGACAAGAAACTCAAATGACAAAGTCAAAGAACTTAACTGCTAAGCGCGAGACTATAAAGAAGGTTACTTCCATTGGTAATTCCAAACGAAGTATGCCAAAGAATAAAAGTAAGCGACGCAATTGGAAAAGATATAGAGGACAAGGGAAGAGACGCTAATGGCTTTATATACAAAACCCCTTTCTACCAATACTAGAACTTGGGCAGATCTAGATCTGGACTTTATAGCACATCCTGTCACTAAGGATATAGTATTAAAAAGAAATGTAGAAGCTATCAAGAGGTCAGTAAGAAATCTTGTATTGACTAATCCACATGAGAGACCTTTCCATCCGGAAATCGGAAGTGGCATTAGAGGTATATTGTTTGACTTAGTATCTCCTACTACCGCTGTCGTTCTACAATCTGCAATACGACAGGTGCTTACTAATTTTGAACCTAGAATAGTTATAGAAAACATAGCCGTGTTGGGTGATATAGATAAGAACGGATATTATGTTACAATACAATTCCAACCGATCAGTACGCCTGACCCCGTAGTGGTTGAATTATTTTTAGAGAGGTTAAGATAGTATGCCATCATCAAATAAGATTAAGGTAACCGATTTAGAATTCGATCAGATTAAAGTAAATTTAAAAGAATATTTACGTGCGCAAAGCCAGTTTCAAGATTATGATTTTGAAGGTGCTGGTATGAGTGTTCTGATCGATCTGTTAGCTTACAATACACATTACACAGGTTACTATGCCAACATGCTTGGCAATGAAATGTTTCTAGACAGTTCCTCATTAAGGGAATCTGTTGTGTCTCATGCAAAGCATTTAGGTGTCACACCTTCCTCGGTTAAAGCTTCTGTGGCTAAACTTGATTTCACATTTACTCCGAGCAGTTCACCAATATCTCTTACAATAGAAAAGAATACAAAGTTTAAATCAAGCATAGATGGACAGAGTTATACTTTTGTAACTAATAAGACAACAAGTGTTCCTCGTTCGGGTACAGGCACTTATGCGGCGACTGGTGTAGAGATTACGGAAGGAAAGATATTAAATAAGTCATATACAGTTCTTGCTAGTGATACTGGCCAACGATTTATTCTTCCAAATAAAAATATAGATGTTGACACGATTAGTGTTACTGTTCAGAACTCATCTAGTGATTCAACCGTCTTTACTTATACGGATGGTAATGCCCAAGACGTAACCACAATCAAAGGTACAGATCGTGTTTTCTTTGTACAGGAAATAGAAGATAAGAAATATGAATTAACCTTTGGTGATGGTGCAGTAGGTAAACAACTATCAGATGGCAATGTTATTTTTATTGAATATATTGTTACTAATGGAACACTTGCAAACAAGGCAAGTGTGTTTACTGCTAGTGGTTCCGTGGCTGGATTAAGTGGTGGTGATTATACAATGGTTACAAATACTAATGCAACAGGTGGTGCGGATATTCAAACCATCTCTTCACTTAAATGGCAAGCACCGAAATTATATCAAGCACAGAATAGGGCAACAACGAGAGATGATTATAAAGCTATTTTGTTGGAGGAACGACCTGACATAGAATCTATTACTACATATGGTGGAGAGGATGCGGATCCTGTTCAATATGGAAAAGTTTTTATTGCAGTAAAACCTTCGGGAAATACAACCTTCACAAATATTGCAAAGAAAGATATTGAAGACAACGTACTTAAGAAAGCAAATGTAGTTACAGTCATACCTGTAATTATTGATCCTATATTTATTTACCTGCTATTGGATGTTACAGTAAACTATGATCCTATTACAAACCTAACCGATGAGAATACTTTGAAGACTAACATTAATACTGCAATTCAAAGTTATTATCAAACCAATTTAGAAAAGTTTGATCAGAAGTTTAGATACTCTATGTTGACACAGGATATAGATAATACAAACGATAGTATTAGAAATAATAAAACAAAGGTTAAGTACCAACAAAGGATTGCTATCGAAACATTAGATACACCTATCACATATACTTTAAATTTTAATAATGCTTTGCATCATGGTGCTTTAAGTAGTAGTGCCTTTAAAGCTACGGATGGTAATACCTATACATTGTGTGATGATACTGTTGGAAATATTAAAGCAGTTAAATTAAACTCCGGTGGTACTTGGACTGGTGATGTACATAAAATGGCTACCGGTGTTTTGCATACTGGGGAATATCATTTTGGTACGGATGTTCATAGTGCGGATAGTCAATTACTAGATGAATTTATTACACCAGATGGTTCTACCAATTATGGAACCATTGATTATGAAACTGGAAAGGTTGTCCTAAATAACTTCAGACCTGTTCTTATTACAGATGGTAATGATTATATTAAAATAACGGTTACACCAGAACAAAATAATTCAGACATTACGCCTCTGAGGGAACAGATATTAACATATGATGTAACAGACACAGAGGCGATAGTTATTAATATGGTAGCAGAGACAGTTTAATATGGCCACAGTATCTCCAAATCAACCAATACATCCATTATTGGATGAACGTATCAGTGTAAAGGTAGAGGGACAACTTCCTGATTTTGTAAAACAAGATCATGCTACCTTTGTTTCTTTTCTCGAGGCGTACTATGAGTACATGGAACAGAATGGAAAGCCTTATGAGATTGTTGGTAATCTACGACAGTATGCTAACCTAGATGCTACGACTGCTGAGTTTCTGAATTATTTTAAAAAGCAATTTGCAAAAGATTTACCTGAAGCTATTTTTGCTAATGCTAATAAGCCATTTGTCTTAAAACATCTAAGGGATTTTTATAGATCAAAAGGTAATGAGAAATCATTTCGATTTCTTTTCAGATTACTTTATAAAGAAGAAATAGATTTTTATTATCCTAATAAAGATATGCTTCGCGTATCTGATGGGAAGTACACAAAGAACAAAATTGTTCGTGTAGTTGATACAAGTAATACTGATGCAGTCTTTGATTTATTAGGTAGGAAGATTAAAGGAACAACATCAGGTGCATCTGCATTAGTAGAAACAATATTAAAAGAACATGTTGGTTCGTTTGTTGTATCTACGATTTTTCTTTCTAATGTGAATGGAACCTTTGCACCCTATGAAACTATTACAGATGATATTAAAACATTTGTATTAGGTGGAATGGTTACCGGTGCTACTATTACTGCTGCTGGTAATAATTATACTAAGGGTACTGTTATTCCTATGGCAGGTGGTGGTACATCTGCAGCAGGTGCTTTTGTTTCTATTGATGATTTATCTACTGGCTTTATTAAATCAATTACTATTAATAGTGGCGGCAGTGGTTATTTAGTTGGGGATAAGTTAACAGTTGATAATGTTGACAAGATGGACATTGATGGGAGGACTGCTAGTTTCATAGTAAAGACGGTTGATGGGTCAGGTGGTGTAACTGGTATTACAATAGAAAGCGCTGGACGTGGTTATACATCTTTACCTACAGTATCGGGTGGAAGTGGAACTGGTTTATCTGTAACATTGAAGGGTGAGGGTATAGGTGGTATTAAATCTTTAAAGGTTGTTAATAATGGTTTTGGTTATGTGTCCGCACCAATATTAGATTTGTCGGGAATGGGTGATGGTACTGCTTCGGCAGTCACAGTTGTTTCTAGTTATGAAAATGAACATAATAAACAATTCATAGGTGATGATGGATTTCTTTCAGCTACTAAATATATTCAGGATAGTCATTACTACCAATTATTTTCTTATGTATTAACATCCAGTCGTCCTATTTCTGAATGGAAGGATATTGTTAAGAGGACAGCACATCCTGCTGGACTCGCGATGTTTGGTAATATACAATTTACGTCTAATATTACTACGCCATTAAGTATTACTGGTATTCCTGAAAGACGACATTATACAATTGTATTTCATCAAGGAACTATTACACCACCTGTTGTTGCAGATTTAAAAGTTGATTCATGTGAGGGTGAACGTGTATTGGTATTCTTGCCTGATTTAGATTATCGCTCAATAACAGAATCTGAATTATTAGATCCATTGGCACCGCAGGGGCATGGTGCTTCTGAAGATTGGGGATATATAACTGCACAGACAACAACATCAGATGATTATGGATTGACAATACAAAGTTCATGGTATGTAGCACCTACTAAATGTCAAATCTATGAAGTTGATTTAGCAATACAGTATCTGCGGACGTTAGGTGATTATGATGATTACCTTGAACTTCATACGGATGTAACTGCGAACGAGAACTATGGTTATATAACCAATGCTTTAACATCGACTGATGACTTCGGTATCCTTACTGGAAGTACACAGAATACTACTCAATTAAGATTAGGTCCTTTGAAGAGAGGAATAGATCGTAACAAGTTTAAAAAGCAAGGTGGCTTTAGTCAGGTGATTGGAGTAGGTTTGCAATCAGGAACTGGTATTGGTTGCTTTGGTCATAACAGGATAGTTGATATGACATGGTTCGGTGGTTTGAAAACTAGGAATCTTAATAACGCTACAATTACCCAATATTTGAATGGTAATGAAAATTCAGCTTTACCGCCACCACCATCGTAAATATATTCAAACAATTTAAATAAGTATTATAAATAAGTATAACAAACACAATCTAAAGGGAAATAGAGTATGAGTGCAATAATCAATAACAGCTTTCGTAAATTTAATGCGGATAATTTTATATCTGCATTTGGGTCAAATTCAATTTATCTGATGATAGGTAAGAATACTCCATGGTCTGGTAATAGTGCTGGTGAATATGCAGATGGTTCTTACTCTGATACTAATGTTCCTATTCCTTTGGATACAGGTGTTGCCCCTTTTATCCATCACGATGCTAGGATCGCTGCGAAGTTAATACCTCAAACAGATGTATCACATGTTCTCAAAAGAGTAGATTGGACAACAGGAACAGTGTATCCTGAATATAATCATTTACAAGATGATATTATCGATACGGACTTCTTTGTATTCACAAGTGCTTATAGAGTATATAAGTGTATTTCAAATAATGGCGGCGTTCCTTCTACAGTAGAACCTACTGGTGTAAGTACAGATATTATTGATACTGTGCCAGATGGATATAGATGGAAGTTTATGTATGAAGTACAACAATCAGATGTATTGAAGTTTATTACTACTGATTGGATTCCAGTAAAATCACCGGGTGTAGCCGGTACTGATCAAGCAAATGTTGAAACGGTTGCTGTGGATGGTGCATTGGATCATATCGATGTACTTAGTGGAGGTACGAATTACAAATATAATACTGGCACGGCTGCTGGCGGCGGTGCGACAACTATTACTCTAGATGCGTCTGCTTCGACCGTTGATGATTATTATAATGATATGCAAATCTTTATATTGACTGGGCCTGGAAATGGTGAGATTAAAACCATTACAGATTATGTTGGCTCTACTAAAGAGGCAACAGTTGCGGCATGGACTACAGCCCCAGATGCTACTAGTACTTATTCAGTTGCACCAACAGTAACGCTTGCATCCTCAGATGGCACTAGTGCTGTGGCAAGAGTCGGTGGTGTTACTAATGGAGCTATTACATCAATTGTGATGGTAAACGTTGGTAGTTTATATCGCTCTGTTACTTGTACTATTACAAGTGGTGGAGGATCTGCTGCGTCTCTTATAGGAAGAATTGGTCCTAAAGGCGGTCATGGTAAAGATGCAGTTGCTGAATTGGGAGGTGCATTTGTAATGTTAAATATTAGATTGATAGGTAATGATGGTAATGATTTTCCAGTTGGAGATGATTTTAGAAAAGTACATTTACTTGTCAATCCTACTACAGGAAATACAACCCCACCTACACTAGCGACAGGTACTACTTATGATAGTACGGAGATAGATGAGGATAGTGGAAAAATCATTTATACCGAATTCAGAGCACCGATTAGTCGAGCTTCTGATTCAACAGAAGATATAAAAATTGTTGCCGAATTCTAAAAATCGAGATAGGGAATTATGTCAAATAAAATTACTATAAATCTGAATCAATCACCATACTTTGATGACTTTGATGAAAATAAAAATTATCATCAAGTTCTTTATAAACCCGCATTGCCAGTCCAAGCAAGAGAACTCACCACAGAGCAAAGCATCTTAAGAAATCAAATTAAGAATTTCGGTGACCATGTTTTTATGAATGGTTCCAAAGTTACTGGTGCTGATACTATTCTTAATTTAGATTTTGAATATGTCAAACTACAACAGCAGTTTAATAGTGTTGATATTGATGTAACTTTGTTTGCTGGTAAGACAATCGTTGGTAGTCAATCTGGTACAAGAGCACTCGTAATACATAATAGTGCACTTGATACAGCAACGGGTGATCCTGATGTAGTTTTTGTAAAATATATTACTGGTGGTTCACTTACCCAACAAGTACAAGGTATTCAAGTTAATGATGGTGGTAGTGGATACTTAACTGCACCGACTGTTACTATTTCTGGTGGAGGTGGTACGGGTGCTGCTGCTACCGCTACTCTTGCTAACGGTTCGGTTATTAGTGTTGATATTACTAATAAGGGTTCAGGATATACCACAACACCAACCCTTACATTATCTGGTGGTAGTGGAACAGGAGCGTTTGGTACTATAACATTATCAACGGCCGCAACCTTTATGGCAGGGGAAAGAATCAGCGCTACGGATGGAAGTATATCAGCGACTGCTTACGAAACATCACCAACAGGTAAAGGCTCTTCTGTTGCTATCACTGAAGGCGTATTTTATATTAATGGTAATTTTATTAAGATAGCAGAACAAACACTTATATTAGATAAGTTTTCAAATACACCATCATATAAAATTGGTGTTGCTGTTGCTGAGACAGTTGTTGATTCTGGAACGGATACTACATTGTTGGACAATGCACAAGGCTCACATAACTTTGCGGCGCCCGGTGCTGATAGATTAAAACTCTTATTAACATTAGCTAAGAAAGTTTTAACATCAACTGACGATACAGACTTCTATGAAACATTAAGAGTTAAGGATGGTATTAAACAAAAGGATATTAATATTCCAATCTATTCTGTATTGGAAGAAACATTTGCAAGACGAACATTTGATGAGTCTGGAAGTTATACAGTAAAGGCTTTTAATGTTCAAGTAAAAGATCATCCATCCGATGCAACTAAATTTATTGTACGATTAGATCCGGGTAAAGCATTTGTTGAGGGACATGAATTCGAAACAATTATATCTAAGGACATAACCTTAAACAAAGCAAGAGACTATGTCAATGTAAATAATTTTGATCGTCTAATGCAATATGGTAATTATACTGTTGTAAAAAGTTATGAAGGACTATTTAATATTACGACTCAACAGGAAGTTGATTTGCATAATGTGACATATACAAATGTTAATAAAGGAACACCATCCTCATATGCAGCTAGTAAAATTGGAACAGCAAAAGTAAGAAGCATTGATTATGTTTCAGGTACAGGTGCAGTACAAGTTCTGAATATGTATTTGTATGATATTGTAATGACTAGTACCACGGCAACTTTTGCCGATACCGAATGTATACACATTCCCGTAGATGCAACAACAACACCTGTTGCTACTGTTGCAAATTGTGATATTGATGATTCAGGTAAAGTTGGTGGAGTAGCTGGTGGTGATGCAAAATTATTTGAAACATCTGATAATAGTTTAGTATTTAAGTTACCACAGGATACTATAAAAACTATTAGAGATGAAAGTGGTGTTATCGATACTAGTTATACAATTAAAAGAGTTTTTGAAAATGTAGCTTTCGCAGGTGGTGTCGCTTCCATAGCGACTGCAGGATCTACAGAAACATTTAAAGGAAGTGGTGTTTTAAGTGATAGTAATAAAAAAGAATTTTATACCACTACAGTAAAGACTGTAGGTACTTCAGGTCTTAGTGTTAACGAACAAGTTGCTTTCGATGGGGCTGGCCAGACAATAACTGTTAATGCCCCAAGTAATACCACCATTACCTTTAATGATAATACTGGTTCAAATAGTTTCACTGCAGACATTATTGCAACTCTTAATATTGATAGCAAACAGGAAAAGGTTAAGACACTTGTAAAGAGTCATATGTTAGCAGTTGCCTCACCTAATACAACTAATTTAAGTTTTGATGATTTAGCAATATCCGATATCTACAAATTACATGCTATATATGATTCTGGCGATCCTGCGGTTGATCCAACATTACCAACATTAACTTGTGACTCTAATAATCTTGGATTAAGTGCTGGTGAAATAATTACTGGTGCTTCTTCTGGTGCGACAGGGATAGTAGTTGATGGTGATAGTAGTCTAACAGAGATTACTTATATTCCTGTATTAGGAACTTTTATTGCAGAGGACATTACAGGTTCCGATACTGGATATACCAGAATTGTTACAACTGTAGGAACAGGTAGTACAAATATAACATCAAGATATGAATTGGATAATGGTCAACGAGATAATTGGTATGACCATGGAAGAGTAAAATTAAAAGCTGGAGAGACAGCACCGGCTGGAAGGATAGCAATAATTTTTGATTACTTTACTCATGCGGGTAATGGTTATCTATCAGCTGATTCTTATACAGCTGCAGTTGGTTATGATAACGTTCCAAAGTATACTTCACCAGTTACTGGTGATGAGGTTGAATTGCGCGACTGTGTGGATTTCAGACCTAGAAGACAAGACGGTGCAACTGCTATACAAAATATAGAAATACCAGTTCCTAATACTAACTGGTCTGCTGATTATAGTTATTATCTTCCAAGAGTGGATAATGTTTATTTAAGTAGGGAAAAAATATTTGGTGTAAATGAAGGCATTCCATCACTGAATGAAATACCACCTCCACGATTAAATGGAACTATGAATTTATATTCGATTCATATTCCTGCTTATACATTTAAAGCAAAAGATGTCATGTCATTGTATATTGAAAACAAACGATATACAATGAGGGATATTGGTAAGCTGGAAAAACGATTAAGCAATGTTGAATACTATACTTCACTTTCACTTCTTGAAAAAGAAGCTGAGGCATTAGTTATTAAAGATACTGCTGGTCTAGATAGATTTAAAAATGGTATTTTGGTTGATGGCTTTAATGGTCATAGTATCGGTAATATTCTATCTGCTGATTATAAATGTTCAATAGACTTTGATCAGAAAGTATTAAGACCACCATTTCAATCTAACATCACAGACCTTGCATATATGGTAGCACCTGATTCTGTTGGTGTACAAAAGACCGGTGATTTAATTTCATTACCATGGTCAGCAAAAGAATTTATTAGTCAACCGACTGCAAGTAAATCTGTTAACATTAATCCCTTTGCTGTATTGGCTTGGATTGGTACTGTTGAGTTAGACCCACCAAATGATAACTGGATTGATACAACTACTAGGCCAGATGTTATTGTTAATCTTCAAGGTGAGAATGATGGTTGGGCTGCCTTAGTTGGTTTAGGATTTGGTACACAATTTAATGATTGGGAAACAATTAATGGTACTGGTAGGGAAACTGTTTTAGCATCTTCGACAGGACGGGCAGGAAGGGCTATAACTCAAACACAAACGGTACGAAATGAAGTATTACAGACAAGAACTGGTATTCGAAATGAAATCACAGGAACTGATACTGTACGAAATAGTATTGGTGATAGAGTAGTTGATGTTTCTATTATTCCTTTTATTAGAGCAAGGAATGTAACAATATCTGTAACAGGAATGAAACCTAATACAAGAATCTATCCATTCTTTGATAGTGAGAATGTTACGATATATTGTACTCCATCGGGAGGTTCAATTGGTGATGCAATTTATACTGATGATTCTGGTTCAGTTACTAATCTAACTTTTGCAATTCCTAATTCAGATACATTAAGGTTTAGGACTGGTGAACGACAATTCCTTTTAGTTGATAATACTCAAGGTGATTTAGTTACCGCATCAACCTATGCAGAGGTAACATATCAAGCACAGGGATTATTACAAACACAAGAAAACGTTATTGTATCAACGAGGGTTCCAAGAGTACAATCATTTGGTATGGGCTCTGCAACTGATTTCAGAACGCAAGCAAATACATTTACAAGATCAAATGTTATTGGATGGATTGATCCTTTAGCAGAAACCTTTCTTGTTGACCAAACATTATATCCTGATGGTATATTTATTTGTGATATTGATTTGTTTTTCAAATCAAAAGATACGGATGGTTTACCAGTTTCCTTACAGATTAGAGATACATTGAATGGTTATCCAGCACAAACAATTTTACCATTCTCGGATGTTAGTTTAACACCTGATCAAGTTAATGTAAGTGAGGATGCAAGTGTTGCTACTAATTTTAAATTTCCCGGTCTAGTCTATTTACAACCGGGTGAGTATGCAATTGTTGTACTGAGTAACAGTTTAAAATATGAAGCATATATTGCTGAGACTGGTGAAAATATAATTGGTACTAATAGAAAAGTTTCGGCGCAGCCATATGCAGGTTCATTGTTTAAATCACAAAATGCTTCTACATGGACTCCTAATCAGAATCAGGATTTAACATTTGTAATGAATAGAGCAGACTTTACAATTAATGCTACAGCAGAAGCGGTGTTTAGAAATGCTGCTAACACTCCTGAGGTTAAGGCAGATATTGTTCAAATTATACCCGAAGAAATTGTTATGAATAATACTGCTATTACGTGGGGTTTAAAAATGACTGATATAGCTACAACAACTTTAGATACTAATTATACAAATGTTACGCAAAAGACAAATTATAAATTACCAGCACAAAGAAGAATAACTACTACTGCTGGAAGTTATGAAGCAAAGGCTACTCTGACAAGTAGTAGTTCACATATTTCTCCAGTTATTGATACTGCAAGGAATAGTGTTATTACTATTGAGAACCTTATAAATAATGTGACGACAAATGAAACTAATGCAGAGGGTGGAGATGCAATTGCAAGATATATTACGCGACGTGTTAATCTGAAAGATGGATTTGATGCGACTGATTTAAACGTACACTTAACTGCAATTCGAGAAGCAGGAAGTACTATCGGAGTTTATTATAAAGTTCTATCACAATATGATACACAAACATTTGATGAGAAAACATGGACATTGATGAATGAAGTAACAAACAGTAATAGTGTTTCTGGATCGGATTCTGAAGATCAATATATGGAATTAGAATTTTCACCAGTAGGTACTAATACAAATTATGTTTCCAATCTCGTTACTTATGATTCATTTAAAACGTTTGCTATTAAAATTGTAATGACTTCAGCTAATACAACTAAGGTTCCATTGATTAAAGATTTACGAGTTATCGCATTGGCATAATATGGAAAATAAATATATTCGTGATAAAAATTCAAAAGCAATTTTGCAAAGCGATAGGGCAGCTTTAGAGAATTATCGAGAAGCGAAGAAGAGAAAAGAATCAGAGATAAATGTTATAAATACTTTGGTAAGAGATGTGGAAGAGATTAAACAAACTTTGCGTCAGTTACAGAAAGACCATAATTAAAAAGGACATAGACAATGGCAAAACTAGTCAAAAGACGAAGGGGTACAACAGTAGAACATAGCACCTTCATAGGTGCAGAAGGCGAGATCACTATTGACCTAGATAAGGACACCGTCGTCGTACACGATGGTAATACCCAAGCTGGTTTTCCACTCGCACGCGAAGATTTAAGCAATGTTACACTTACCAATAGAATCGGTATTACAGAACTTAACGTCAGTGATGGAACAGCCAGTCAGGTCTTGCAGACTGATGGATCAGGTACATTATCATTTACTACTATTGATGCGTCAACCGCTGCTGTTGGTGGTGACTTATCCGGTACAGTAGGAAATGCTCAGATCATTGCAAATGCAGTAACAAGTAATGAATTGATAGATGATGCTGTAACATCCGCTAAGATTCTTAACAGTGCTGTAACATCTGATAAGATTGCTACAGATGCTATTTCAACTATTAAAATTTTAGACGATGCTGTAACAACAGGAAAGATTATTAACAATGCAGTGACGTCTGATAAGATTCAAGACAATGCTATTACTACTGCCAAGTTTGATGCAAATTCCGTAACAACTGCTAAAATTCTTGATGCTAATGTAACGGCGCCAAAGTTAGCAACTAATGCAGTGGAGACTGCCAAAATAGCTGACGCACAGGTAACTGATGTAAAAATTGTTGGTATGGCTGCAAGTAAGCTTACGGGTGCTCTACCTGCACTTGATGCAAGTGCATTGACAGACATGCCTTATGACATAGCTTTTGCTGGTGGTTATGATGTTGCAATGGTGCCAATAAATGTTATTGTAGGCACATATGGTGAACTAGTTATGTCTCGAGCGGGCGACTTCGTAGGGGAAGCTGGTTATATAGATACAGCACCAACCGGTAGTACTTTAATTTTAGATATCCTAAAAAACGGTTCATCAATTTATTCCACTAAACCCATTTTTGCTATTGGTCAAAATAGTTTAACACCGGGTATTTTAAATGCAGGTGCTGCAGCATTTGTATCGGGCGATAGACTTACATTTAAGACTACTCAAATTGGTAGTTCAACTGCTGGACAAGGTATTCGATTTACGTTAAATGGAAAGGTTTAAAATTATATGAGTTTTCTATTATGTCCTAAATATATCGGAAGTCGAGGTATTGGTTTTGAAATTAACAATACATCTGCACCTAGTAATCAAGCCTTTTATACTGTTGGCGGCATTGATTATAAATCAGTCTGGTGGGAAGGTACTGGTAATATAGAAATAACAGATGACGGCACTGTTGATATTATGGTAGTCTCGGGTGGAGGTGGTGGCTCAAGTCGAACAAGCTCACCAGAAGGAGGTATATTTGGTGGCGGAGGCGGAGCAGGCGGAATGGTTGTACAAACTAATATTTCTTGTATAGCTGGAACTGGATCAGTTGTCGTTGCAGGAGGTGCTGCGATTAGTACATCAGGACAACCGGCATCATTGCCCGGAAGTTTATTTACTGGCTTAACATCTTCTCTTGGTGGTGGAGGTCCGCAAACGGCAGGGGGTTCAGGCGGCGGAGCAAATGTAGGAGATCACGGAGGAATTCCGGGGGCACCCGGGACACCGGGTCAGGGAAATCCGGGAGGACCAGCACCAGACAGAAATAGTTGGGGTCCGGGCGGAGGCGGCGCAGGTGGAGGCG
>MPLT02361763.1_pt1 | contig 18585 bp, 20 predicted proteins | sample 1617391 | NCBI WGS metagenome assembly MPLT02 (sample SAMN05944800, study PRJNA350692) | marine metagenome | biome: marine; feature: ODZ; material: water; isolation source: 70 m water sample filtered on 0.2 um supor filter | place: Pacific Ocean | collected 2012-04-08 | depth 70m m
AAGATGTCAAGTGAAGGAAAATACGTAATACACGCAACAATAAGAGTCGATGGGACCGTAGCACGCAAAGACGTCGTCGGAGCCATTTTCGGCCAGACCGAAGGACTCCTGGGAGAGGGGCTTCAACTTAGGAAGCTCCAGAGAACAGGAAGAATTGGCCACGTGGATGTCAGTTTGAACAACCACAAGGGCCGCGTACAGGGCGCTATAGAAGTCTCATCTTCGATAGACCAAGTCAGCACAGCAGTAATCGGCGCCGCGCTCGAGACGATAGACAGGATCGGGCCATGCAAAGCCGTGATCAAAGTCAAGGAGATCGAGAATATCAGATCTGCAAAGAGGGATCACGTCATCGATAGGGCCAAGCAACTCCTGCTTCAGATAGTGAACTCCGCCTCAGGTGAGTCGAAGAACATCCTAGACGAAGTCAAGGCAGTACTAACATTGGACACCGAGGTCGACTTCAACGAGATGACCGCAGGACCCAACGTGAAAAACTCGGATTCGATTATTATCGTCGAGGGAAGGAACGACGTCCGGAATCTACTGAAGTTCGGGATTAAGAACGCTATTGCAACAATGGGCTCTGGCATCAAGAAAGAATTGGCCGAACTCGCAGCCAGCAAGAAGACAGTCACCGCATTCCTGGACGGGGATCGCGGAGGAAAGCTGCTGCTGATGGAAATCAGCGGAACGCTGGGCAAGTCCCTTACGCACGTCGCATTCGCGCCTCAGAGCAGGGAAGTCGAGCACCTGGAGGGCAAGGTAGTCACCAAGTGCCTCGGCCAGAAGGAAGCTGCCTCCAAGGCGGTCGCCCGGATTCAGACCGAGATACAGAAGGACGACGACAAGGCAGTCGGGAAGGGCAAGGCATCATTGGAGGCCCCAGAGGAGATCAAGGGCTGGGCACCGATGATGGACGGGCTAAAGGCCAATCACGCAGTAATCGTCCTCGCTGATGGATCAGGATCCGAACCAGTCGGAGCAAAGGCACTGGAAGCAGCCCTCGGGGAGTCCGATGGAGCTCAAGGCCTGGTCTTCTCCGGCAAGGTTACCGAAAGGATCCACGAACTTGCCTCCGGCGCAGGGATCAACACGGTGGTAGGCAAGACAGTAGGGGCACAATCCCTGAAGCTCGGAGTGCAAGCCTACTCTGTAAAGGACCTAGAGTGAGTTCCAGAGATCCGTTTCTGGCAGGGTAAACCCCTGCCAATAATGGCCCTCTGAAGGGTAGGCATAGCAGAAGCCATCAAAAGTCTCTCATGCCCGCTGGGACCGATGCAACAGACAACCATGGTGATTCTTACTCTCTATGGTGCACTATCCATAGCCCTACTCGCACTTTGGCTCAGGCATAAGTCAGTGATGAGGCAGAGGAAGCGGCTGGCATTGAAACTGGGTTCAATGAAGGGCAACCTGACCGAGACTTCAGAGAGGCTCGACCTACTATCCAGGGGGGTGGACACGATCCTTTCCGATGCCCCCGAGGTCCACGATCTCCTAGGGGTCCACAAGTCCTTGGAGGCCGCCGAGTCCCTCTTGTTCAACCAAGGAATACCAGTCAGCAACAGCGAGTCTTGCGCCATTGTCAGCCATGCCGTCAAAGCACTCTTGGGCCACTACCCAGAAGAGGTCTCTGGGGACGAGCGCAGCATCGTCCAAGGACTGAAACCACTCTCAAAGAGGCTCGCAGCCATCCTCACGGAAGCAGAGATGAAGGCCGAGGACGTCGAGATCTCAGCAGCTGAGCACCGTCGCGCCGGCGAACTCTTCCACTCCGTGGAGCGATTCGACTGGGCAGCAGACTGCTTCCAGAGGGCAAATGACCTGGACCCTGAAGACGAATCGGCACTCAGGTCTCTCTCTGAGATACAGAGGGGCAACGGAGACCTAGACTCACTAGACAGGACTCTCGAGCGCCTGCTAGCAATAGTGCCCGACGATATCGGCGCTCTGAACGAGCAATCGGTCCTACTGGACAATTCTGACGACGAGAGGCTCACCAGAAATAGGAAGAGGCTAGAGGCCCTAGGGGAGCCATCAGGACCATCTGAAGAGGATGGAGAACTATCCCTAATCGCCAAGAGAGCGCGAGACTCGGGCTCTGGCGGGGCCAACCAATCGAACACGGCACCGGCACTGATAGAGAAGGCAACCAAGCAACTCCGGCTGGGAGAATTCAGAGCAGCACTCGAATCCGTCGAGGAAGCAATCCAGAGAGACCAGGGTTTCGGTCAGGCATGGTCCCTGAAGGCACGACTAGTCGCTGCGGACGGGGGTTCCACCAAGGACGCTCTGAAGTGCATCAAGAGGGCAAACGCACTCGGGGAGTACACGGTGATCCTGGAATCGGAAATCCTCGATAACGACGGGCGGGTAGATGCTGCGATAGAGGTCCTTGAGGAGCACCTATCCACCAGGCCAGGCGACGCAGAGGCAAGGGGCAAGGTCAGCCAACTCTGGCTGGCGAGCGGATCAGCCGAGTCCGCCCTGAAGGCCCTTGAAGAAGCTCCCGAGGAGTCATGGAACTCAGCCACACTGCACGTAATGAAAGGGCGGCTAAGCCTAGTGGAGTCGGACAAAAATCGAGATGAAACCGGTAAAATTGACCCCATGCCCGTAATAGACGCCCTCGTTTCGTTCGACAAGGCAGTGGAAATCGACCGAGAATCCGGCCTCGCTTGGCTCGGAAGGGCCAGGGCCCTGAGGTACCAGGGGGCATTCGATGAGGCCGAAGTGGCTCTGGTCCGAGCACGGAGACTCATACCAGACCACCCATCAATCTCCCTCGAGGAGGCACAGCTCTCGCTCGAAACAGGGGACATGGAACAGGCAAACACACTAACACTTGAGGCCACCACCACCCTGAAGGAAAACCCGACCGTCCCCTTCATTCGTGGGATCATCGCGGCGAGACACGGACGCCTCGAGGAGGCCATCAAGCTCTTCTCCCAAAGCCTGCACATCGATCCCACACACACCCGAGCCCGTCTGAACAGGTCATCGGCCGCCCTGCTAAGTGACGACCTTGCACTGGCTCTGGACGATGCAAACAGATTGGTCGAAGACCGCCCCAACCACGAGCTAGCCCGCCTGAGGAAGTCCGAGATACTCATGAATCAGGGTGACTGGCCAAACGCCGAGTCGGAGCTTCGCGAACTCCTGAGATTGAACCCGGCCCACTCCATGGGACTCGTCCACCTAGGGACCTGCATGATCGCGATGGAGAAGTCAGAACAGGCCGAAAAGCCCCTGAACAAAGCGATAGAGACGAATCCAGGACTCTCAGAGGCATGGTACCAGAGGGGTCTGCTGTACTTGGACTTCGGGAGGTCGGACGAGGCCATGTCAGACTTCGAGGGGGCTGTCAGGGCCGATCCCCAGCACCTTGACGCCAGGCTGAGAATAGCCGCCATCCTCCACGAAGGAAAGGACACCGAGAAGGCCGCGGTGGCGTGGAGGAAGGTCCTAGACGTCGACCCGCAGAACAGGCTCGCCAGGAGGAGGCTGCAGGAATGCAGGACGCACATCACCTCAAGGAGAGAAGCATCCCTTCCAAAGGATTGAACAGCACTCACTCCGACGAGGGGGCATGCACTCTCAGCAGATGGTCGAACCAGGCTCAAAGGCTCCCGATTTCGAACTACCGAACGCGAACGGAAACTCAGGCGCGGACAAGCTCTCGCTCCAGGACGTGATGGGCGAGAACGGCACCGTGGTCTTCTTCACGTGCAATCACTGCCCGTACGTAGTAGGCTCCGAGCCCAGGATTGAGAACGCCGCGGAAGCAGCTAGGGAGCACGGCCTAGGATTCGCAGGAATCAACTCGAACGACCCCGTGAAGTACGAATCCGACTCATGGGACAACATGGTCAAGAGAGCCAGCAAGGGAATGACATACCCGTACCTACACGACTCCTCCCAGGAGGTGGCTCTTGCATACGGAGCCGAGAGGACCCCCGAGTTCTACCTCCTGGACTCCGATGCGATGGTGGTCTACAGGGGCCGTTTGGATGACTCCCCGAGGGACCCCTCACACGCCAAGACCTCGGAACTGCACGATGCGATGGCGGAGCTCGCGACGGGGAACACCGTCTCCGTTCCCAGGACCGAGAGCATCGGATGCTCCGTCAAGTGGAAGGAGTAGGTGCTAGCTTGGCGATGGGACTACCCGCAAGGGCATTCTACACCGTGATGCGACTCGTCCCCTCCGGCATTAGGATGCGGATGTGGAGGGGCCTGTACCAGAGGATGGCCCGATCGCAGACGGACCCGAGCTTCCGATTCATGAACTACGGGTTCACCGACGGCACCCACCTCGAACTCCTAGAGGGGGACGAGACGGACAGGCTGTTCATCCAGCTATACAACATGAACATCAGGGACGTGGACATGGGAGGTCAGGAGGTCCTCGAGGTCGGGTCCGGCAGGGGAGGGGGCGCGAGCTGGATAGCGAGGACCTACCACCCCAAGTCGCTGGTGGCGGTGGACTACTCGGCAGAGGCCGTGGCACTCTCCCAGGAGTGGTTCTCTGACCAGGCGAACCTCGAATTCAGGGAGGGGAACGCCCAGGACCTGCCTCTGCCGGACGAGTCATTCGACGTGGTGTACAACGTCGAGTCATCACACTGCTACGCTAACATACCAGACTTCCTGAGCGAGGTCTTCAGGGTCCTTAGGCCGGGGGGCAGGTTCTGCTGGACCGATATGCGTGACAAGCGGACGATGGAGGGGATGCACGAGCAGTTCCTGGAGGCCGGGTTCAGCATCGAGTCCAGAGCCGATGTGACGGAGAACGTGGTCGCTGCGCTCGATATGATCGACGAGGGCAGGAGGGAGATGATACGGCAGAGCTCCCCTGCCTCCCTGAGGAAGAGCTTCGAGACCTTCGGAGGGGTTCCGGGAACGCCCATCTACGAGGCGCTGAAAGGCGGCAAGATCCAGTACTTCCGGTACCTCCTCTCCAAGCCAAGCAGCTAGGGAAAGAGGTCCCGATTCGAATCGAGCCAGAATCCGCCCCGAGCGGGAGGTAGCATATACCACGTAGATCTAGGACTGTATTTTAGCAACTACATATTACGTTAGAGACGTCACACAGGATGGTCTCTTTTTTTGGCATATATCGCTGCTCCAAAGACCATCGTAGCAGTTCCCAGCAAACCTGCGGCGGGCAGGGACTCTGACCCCCCTTCTTCAACGGGGCTTTCCTCCTCCACTGTAGTGAGAGGCTCCACGACCACGGTCCCAGTCATGCCGAACGCCTCGTGAGGCTCACAGAGATACTCGTGCGTCCCGTTGGTACCGACTTCGAACTTGAACGAGTAATCCACATTCCTCGATGCATCCCCCGAGTCGAATAGACCGTCATAGGCTACCGCATTGTGAGCCAGAAGCTCCCCGCTCCAGAAGAACCGGACCGAATCCCCTTCGGTTATGGTTACTGATTCGGGCGAGAAGCGCAAGTTGGTACTATCCACGGTGACGACGACCTCCTCTTGGGAGATGGCTTTCTCCTCTATCGTTCCCGTAGTGAGTAGTGCCAAGACAAGTATGGCGATGACTGGAAGAAGCCTCATATCCAATTCTGGATAATCTGACTTTTTACACCTTGGTCAGATCCTAACCTGGACATAGCCGTCCTCCACCCTAGTCTCGTAAAGTGGCAGGCTCTTCTTCTTGGATAGCTTGCCCACGATCCTTCCATAAGGAGGGAAAAGTGGGAAGGGAGACCAGTCCACAAGGCTCCCGTCATCCAGGCGATGGGTCGTTTGGTGCAGGGGGCATCTGATGCACCCGTCCACCACCTTCCCCCCTAGTCCGAGTGGCCACCTCATGTGCCTGCAGAGCCCCTCGGTGGCGTGGTACTTCCCCTCGTGATGCACTATCATCAGGGTCTTGAGGCCAAGGGTAACCATCCTTGGCTTACTTGGCTTCAACTTCGAAAGGCGGATGGCATTTTTCCACTGCATCTAACTTCACCTTTAGTGAAAGAAAGTATATGCAACTTTCCATGCTCATGTCGACAGCATGGCTCTGGAGGGAAGGGTTGTCGTGCTCACTGGGGCCGGGGTCAGTGCAGAGTCCGGGGTCAGGACCTTCAGGGACAACGACGGGCTCTGGGAGGACCACCGGGTGGAGGACGTCGCGACCCCCGAGGCGTGGGCCAGGGACCCGACGATGGTGTGGAGGTTCTACCAGGCGCGGAGGAACCAGCTGCTCGAAGTCGAACCCAACTCGGCCCACATCGCACTGGCTGAGCTGGAGTCCAAAGCCGAGACCCTCACGCTGATCACCCAGAACGTAGACGACCTGCACGAGAGGGGCGGCAGCAGCTCGGTGATCCACATGCACGGACGATTGCGTTCCCTTCGCTGCGAGGAGACGGGCCGAAGCGAAGTCAGGATGGAAGAGGGGGACCTGGGAGAGGACTTCGTTACCTGCAGCTGCTGTGCGAACGGGTCCAGGATGAGGCCCGACATAGTCTGGTTCGGCGAGATCCCCATGGATCTGGACTCCATCTACAGAGAGGTTGAGATTTGCGACGTTTTCATCGTCATAGGAAGCTCCGGGCACGTCTACCCCGCCGCGGGCCTGGTGAATCTGGCAAACTCGTGCGGCGCTCGCTCGATCCTGGTGAACTTCGAGATACCAATCAATGGCAGTGATTTCGACGAGGTACACATAGGAAAGGCAGGGGAGATCCTCCCCGGTCTTGTCGATGCTTGGTTTGACTCGTAATCAGCATCGCAATAGATGGGCAGTCTCCGTTTGGCGTTAGTACTGCTCTAGTACGAGCTCTGTCTGCGTCGAGCTGATGTCGCCCGGAGCCGCCAGCCACATCCTGTCCAGCATGTCCCTCAGGGCAACCGTGTCATCGACGTGAACCACGGCAACCAAGTCCGCATCACCGCTGATCTCGTACACGCACTCCACTCCTGCCCAACCGGAGAACTCACCTGCGAGTGAACCTATCTCGGTGCCCGGGCCCACCTTCAGACGAATCAGGGCAGTCAGCCCGATCCCCGACTCCCGAACGGTGTAGCCTCTGATTACGCCCTCATCCTCGAGCCTCTTGATACGAGTCCGTACAGTCCTCTCTGTGACTCCCACTCCCTTGGCAATCTCGACGTAGGGGGCTCTCGCAGACTCTCTCAGGAATGAGAGGATCGCCCTGTCAAGGGAATCGACATTACCCATCTAATACTCCGGAAAACGTACAACTTATGGATATTTCTTGATGTTTTGTCATTGTTTCTAGGGAGAAACCTACCTTTTTTCGTCCATCGGTCGTTCGCCGACTCTTGGTTGCGTTCAAATGGGATGGCTCCACTGCACTGCCATGAGTCAGGAGGAGAGCATCTCCCAACTCAGGATTCAGGAGTACTTGGACGACGTGTCCGGACTCGACATTTCCCCCTCCCATTCCCAGTGGTACAACATCGACGTCGCATCGCTGTTGAACGGAACCAGGATAGAGGGGCACGAACTAGACCCGTCCACCGGATCATCGCTGATTTTCCTCTCGAGGAGTGTGATGCTCTGCTGCCCTGAATCCGGACGCATCCATCATTATCCCAAGCACCTGCTTCACTGCTTCGTCGATGACAACCGAGCCAAGTCCAACGAGTCGGACGGCGTGCTAATGAGAGCAGAACTATTCTCCATTTCACCCACCGAGGAGCAGCTCTGCTGGGAATGCTGCTGTAGATCTGAACTAGAGGTTCCGGAGATCCAGAGAAAGGTTTCCCGATGGCTAAGCTGGTTGAACACCTAAGGGGAACCAAACGCTACCTTGAGAACCCAAGGCCCGTGGGGGTGTCAATGGGTGCCGCCATCAGCGACATCTTCGCTCGGGCGATCATCGACTCACGCGGTAATCCGACCGTGGAAGTAGACTGCTATGTTGATGGCTCGTTGAGGGGCAGAGCAGCAGTCCCATCAGGAGCGAGCACTGGGACCCATGAAGCCGTGGAACTGAGAGATGGGGGAGACCGGTGGATGGGCAAGGGAGTACAAGAAGCAGTGAGCAACGTGAATGGGCCCATTCGCGAGGCTCTCATCGGCATGGATCCATCGAACCAGCAAGAGATAGATGCCATGCTCATCGAGCTGGATGGCACTGAGAACAAGGGCGTACTGGGAGCCAATGCAACACTCGGCGTTTCGCTGTCCTGCCTCAGAGCCGCATCCAATGGCGAGCTTTGGCACCATATCTGCCAGGACGGCCAGACTAGCCTACCAGTACCCATGATGAACATCCTCAACGGAGGGGCCCATGCCGAGTCGAACGTGGACGTACAGGAGTTCATGGTCGTCCCACATGGTTTCCAAGACTTCTCAGAGGCCCTCAGAGCAGGTGTCGAGATATATCACGCACTCAGGGCCACGCTGAAGCAGGAGGGCCTGCTTGGAGGGGTTGGTGACGAAGGCGGCTTCGCACCTAACCTGCCTAGAAACGAGGAGGGCCTGAGGCTGGTCAAAGAGGCAATCGAGAGGGCTGGATACTCCCCTGGCACGCAGGTATCAATCGCATTGGACGTTGCGGCACAGGAGTTCTTTGACGGCGCGAATTACCACATCGACGGGACAGGAATCTCGGGAGAGGAACTAGGGCAGACCTACTCGAAGTGGCTGGATGAATACCCCATCGTCTCCATAGAGGACCCGTTCGGCGAGGATGACTGGGACTCGTGGGTCGACTTCACCTCCCGAGAGGGCCACAGGGTGCAGATAGTTGGTGACGACCTGTACGTGACCAACCAAAAGCGCCTCGAGAAGGGGATCTCCGTCGGAGCGTCGAATGCCATCCTAATCAAACTCAACCAGATAGGGACCTTCACAGAGACAATGGATGTGATAGCCAAGTCCCGTGAGGCCGGTTTCGGGACCATAATCAGCCATCGTTCCGGCGAGACTTCTGACGACATCATCGCAGATCTGGCCGTTGGAACCAATTCCATGCAGATAAAGACGGGAGCGCCAGCGAGATCGGATAGGACCGCGAAGTACAACCAGCTTCTGCGAATATCGGAGAGAGTCGGAACCTACTCCCAACTATTCCAATGAGGAAAGGATCAGTGGCAGAACGATGCTCGCATCGGACTCGATAACGAATTGGGGTGTGTCCACCCCGAGCTTCCCCCAACTGATCTTCTCAGCCGGTGGGGCACCGGAGTAGCCTCCGAATGAGGGCCGGGACTCCGAGACCTGTGCGAACCAGGACCAAAGCGGGACCTCCACCCCAGCGTCCTGCCTGAGCATCGGGACCACGGAGATTGCGAAGTCGCCCGAGATACCACCACCGACCTGGAGCATCCCCGTGGGCGAGTCATCCTCCCGGTACCAGTCGGCGAGGGCCTGCATCGCATCCAAGCCCCCCTTGACAACGGAATTGGTCTTCAGAGTGCAGTCTATCACCCTAGCAGCGAGTAGGTTGCCAAGCGTCGAATCCTCCCACCCAGGGGTGAAGATAGGCAGGTTCGCGTCCGCAGCAGCGACCAACCAAGACTCCTCGGGGGGGGAAGAGAAATCGATCTCCCCGTGAAGGATCAGATCATACACGTATTCGTGAGGGAAGCGGCTGTCTCCCACCGCCTCCGACTCCTCCCAGAGAGCCAGCATCTTCTCCCCGACCATGGTGAAGGCTTTCTCTGGGATTGCCACGTCGGTCACCCTGTTCATCCCCCTGTCGTGGAGAGCCGCGTCCTCCTGCTTGCTCTGTTGCCTCCAATCCGGAACTCGCTCGTAATCGGACCTGGAGAATAGCCCGAACAGCTCCTCCTCCAGATTTGCCCCAGTGCAGCAGATAGCATGCACCCTCTGTTCCCTGATCGCCGGAGCCAGGCTCTTTCCTACCTCAGCCGTCGACATCGCCCCGGCGAGAGTGACAATCAGCCTCCCTCCGCCGTTCAGGAACCCCCTCAGAGAATCTACGCACCTAGCAAGCTCGCCCGCGTTGAAGTGGCTGTAATGGGTCTCGATGAACTCTCGAACAGTCATCTAACCACTCCTAAACCGCTCCACTCTCTCCCTGAAAAATAGTCGCAATCCTGGGCTCCCGGATGAGAGCCTACCGTGAATCATATCCGCTAACGCGTCTGGATCGCTTTCACCGCACGTGAAGACGTCAACCGCCAGCAGCCCCTTCTCCGAGTAGCAGTGAGCGGTGACATGGCTCTCGTCGATCAGAACTGCCGCAGCGAAACCAAGGGGGCTCTCCGTTCCGTCGAATATCTCGACGTGTGAGTGGACCTCCCGCACCCCCGAGTCGCGCACGCATTCTCTCAGGACAGCGAGGACCCATTCCCCGTCCCCCCCTTCTCCCCTCTGGTAGTCCACGTAGTCCAGAAGGACGTGGGAACCCGCGGATTCAGCATCAGTCACGCTGGTCCAGCCAAGTCACCGAGATTTCAAACTCACTCTTGTCCAAGCCATTCACTGAGCCTCCGCAGTCCTTCCTCGATGGCCTCCTCGTCAGCCGCGTAAGAAACCCTGACGAAACCCTCGCCCCCGGTGATTAGTGATGCAGGAATCAGCTGAACCCCGGCCTCCAAGGCCCCGTCAGCGAACTCAACGTCACTCATTCCGGTGCCTGTGACGTCTGCGAAGACGTAGAAGGCGCCTTCGGGCTCAGGTACCCTGATGCCAGGCAGTGAGTCCAAGCCACGCATCATCATCTCCCTCCTCTTGAGGTACTCCACGTTGAATTCCAGGAGCGAGTCTTCGCACTCCAGAGCAACTCTAGCCGCGTCCATCATGAAAGTCGGGATGTGCGACGCGGAGTTCGCCTGGCTCTTCACGGCGGCCCTCATCGCCTCGCTCGGGCCTGTTAGGAACCCAACTCTCATCCCGGTCATCGCCCACGACTTGGACCACCCGTTGACCACTATGGTCCTCTCCTTACCACCCGGCAGGGTCGAGGGTGAGACGTGGGGCCAGTCGACCCAAATCATCCTCCCGTATATCTCATCAGAGACTATCCAGAGGTCATTCTCGACTGCGATCTCGACAATCCCGGCGATCTCATCGGGAGTGAAGACAGCACCAGTGGGGTTGCAAGGAGAGTTGATCAGGATCATCTTGGTCTTGTCCGTAATTGCCTCCCTGATCGCATCCAAGTCGGGATGGAAGTTCTCCATGTTCACCCTCACGTGAACGGGCTTCGCTCCGATGAACTCCAGCATGGGCTCGTAGGACGCCCAAGAAGGCGAAAGAAGGATCGCCTCGTCGCCGGGCATGGTCGTAATCAGGAAGGAGTAGAGCAGAGCCTGCTTCGCGCCGGGGGTGACGACGATATCTTCAGCAGGCGCATCGATTCCATGGTGCTCCATGAGGTAGCCCGATACCGACTCGCAAAGGTCCATCGAACCGGGTCCCCTTGTGTACTTCGTCTTCCCAGCCTCGAGCCCGCTGATTGCCGCATCTATGATCGGGGCCGGGGTGTCGAAGCCGGGCTCCCCCACCGTCCACCTGATCACCCCAGGACCCGGTGGCTGCAGGTACGGGGCGAAACCGACACCCAGACCCTCGAACCGGGAAGACACACGAGGCATGCCTTTCACACGTGTAGCCACTCAATGAAGGTATGCCGACGCTCGGATAGTCTTCAAGAAAGAAAGTAGGCTCGGCAGGGGCAAGCACGAGTGGCAGAGCAGCTATGCAATGGACTGCAGATCCATGGACCCGGGTGCAAATCCCGGCTCGTGCTCCACCTATTCACAGACCTGAAATCTCTACGATCATGAATGCTGCCGATATCACGATTGCACCCATCACGAAGAAACTATCGAAGCCCCTCGAATCCAGCGGCTCACCCTGGAAGGTCATGCCGTCCTCGATTCCCTCGTCCCTGAGTCTGAGGTAGACCAGGAGGAATATTAGCATGGTCGCTGGTCCCGAAATCGCATCCATCTCATTCTGCTCTGAGAAATGTCTAATGGGACCGAAGACGAAACCGAAGTAGTTGGCTATCGTCACGGTAAGGAATGCGAAGAGTGGAGGGTGCGCTACTGACCACATCCCCCTGGCTCCTTGGGTCAGGATAACGACTGCCCATAGCACGTAAGTCAGTAGAAGAGCGCCAGTGAAGGCCACAGTTACTTTCGTGGGAGCTAGTAGACCATCCTCCCAAGACCCTGGTGTGACTGCTTCAATTACGGATTCCGGGTCAAATATCTGCCTGAACACGTAGAACATACCCGTGGCGATGACTACTACCATTCCCATCAGAGCCACTGGGTCCTTGATGCCGATACCGAACGAGAGCGAGTCCAAGCCCTCGTCAACCTCGTCCTCAGAACGGAGCATCATGTACGCGCCTGCATAAGCCAAGGTCACGATGGGAGTTAGGAACTTGGGAGCCTCACTAGACTCGCTTGCATCGTTCCAGAACATCCAGATTACCGCGCTAGCTACGACTAGTCCAGCGAGTACGGGGAGCATCACTTTCCACATGCCACGAGCACCCTCATTCAGAATCAGCATGGTCGACATGAAAATTCCGAACATCAGGATGCCGTTGAACGCAAACTCTGGCGCGCCAGCACCGAAGGCCGGATCACCAGGTGGCCCTGTTGCTTGGAAACTTGGCACACCATTGTCAAGCAAGGTGAAGCACCCTTCACCCCCAGTAGTGTAACACGCCGAGAAGAACATGAAGTTCAACGAGTAAACCAGTGTTACCAGGGCAGTCAGTAGAAGCAGTGCTTCGCCGGGCGTCGATTTTATCCTCTCAAAAACTAGAGCCATGTGATCCGGCCATCATTTGCACTATTATCTGTTAGCACTTTACTCCACGGTGAACGGCAGGTTCTCGGGGTCCACGTTGCCCCCACACAGGATTATCCCAATCGATTCGATTCCCTCCTTGGCTCGGAACTCCTCCTTCAGAACCGCGGCTAGGGAGATGGCCCCACTAGGCTCCACTATCATCCCGCATACCTCGTGGAGCAGAGTCATCGCATCCATGACATCTTCATCGCTCACCCTGATTATTTCCTCCACGTGGCTCTTGATGATCGGCCACGTGATTTCCCCCATGCTCGTGAGCAAACCGTCGCATATCGTATCAGGTCCAGTCTGCGGCACGTATTTGCCAGACTCCAATGACCTAGCAGCATCATCAGCACCTTCGGGCTCCGTTCCGAAGATCAGAGCTTCTGGAAGCAGAGACCTAGTGGATATGCAAGTTCCTGACATCAACCCCCCGCCCCCGATAGGCGATAGGACGGCATCCAGTTTGACACCACAATCCTCGATCATCTCCTTTGCTGCTGTCCCCTGGCCAGCAATGACGTTCGGATTGTCGAACGGATGGATGAAAGTAGCACCCGTCCGTTCCAGAACCGAGTTCGCTGTGGAAACTCTCGCATCTAGGTTCGGCTCGCAAAGAATTACCTCGGCCCCATGGCTTCTGACCCCGTTTACCTTCACCTTGGGAGCATTATTGGGCATCACGATGAATGCCGGCACCCCCCTCTGCTTGGCCGCTAATGCAACCGCTTGGCCATGGTTGCCGCTGCTGTGGGTGCACAGGCCAGCATCGGCATCCTCGCCAAGCATCCTAACGGCATTGCTCGCTCCTCTGAATTTGAATGCCCCAATGTGCTGAAGGTTTTCGCACTTCATGAAAACCCTCCTTCCAGCCATTTCGTCTATTTCCTCCGAATTAACCACGGGGGTCCTCAGAACAACACCATCCAGCCTCTTCGAGGCTTCGACCACGTCAGGGAAGCGGATACTGGCCATTCTGCTCGTCCCTCCCATATAGGAGCAATACATCATTACTACGGCACGGCTCCGTCAATGCGTGGAAGAGAAGACGGGCACTGAATCACACGATCCTGAATGGCTTCCCCTTGCAGTTGCTTCAGCGCTGATGATTCTGGACTCTTTGTTCTTCGGAATCGCTCCTAGCGGTCCTTGGGATGACTCGGGCTTCTCTACTGGGGTGATTGGAATCGCAGGCCTTTCCTTGGGCTATGTCGCATGGTACAGATACACATTCAAGAGGAAGGGATTGGTTCCCTGGATCGACTTGTGGGCGACTCCCGAGGAATCGGTCAGACGGGTCTTCGCTGCGGCCGTGACCACTCTTGTCTTGGCTTGGGTGTCGGGGAATCCATTGCAGCCATACCTTCCTGAGCCAACTGGTCTTGTCCTGACCCTAGTCGGCCTTCTTCTCACTCTGCAGGCGATTTACGTCTATCTTTTGTTAGGGCCTCTGAAGGAAGACTGAAACTATCTCTGACCGGGTTTCCAGAACTGCAGAGGAAGAGGGGAATCACCCTGCATAGCACGGAAAGCAAGGTGGTCAGCTCTCTCGTTCCATCGGTGTCCCCTGTGTGCTGGCACGTGCTCCCCCACTAGGGTCACTATTCCCGAGACTTCGTCCCACAAATCGCTGACTCTTCTAGCCAGTGTCTGATTCGCCTTCGCCTTCCACAGACCAGAGGCTATGTTTAGTGCGTAGTTTGAATCCCCTCTGATGGTTGCTGAATCTACCTCAGACTCGCTCAGAATCCATCTCAGTGCGTGTGCAATCGCCGACAGCTCTGCAGTATTGTTCGAACCTACTTCAGCTCCCAGATAGCCACCCGCTTCTTCATCTGTGATCACTTCCCCACTCAGTTCAGTTAGGAGGTGCCCTTTGCCATTTCCAGGGCCCCCGTCATTGACAATCACACAAAGGCCCCAGCCAGCCCTAGTCTCCGAGGACACATTGCGGTTCTCGCTGCAAGACCCGTCTACGTAAATGTGAACGCTCCTGATATCGCTCATTTTCACTCTCCGATCAACGCGGAGTAACTGTCGGAGTCGAGAAGCCCACTCAAGTCAACACCCTCACCCGTCTTGATTTTGCAAATCCAACCATCGCCATACGGGTCCTCGTTGATCCTCTCCGGAGCGTCCTCGAGGGATTCGTTGACTTCAGTCACGGTACCTGCTACGGGCGCGTATATTTCACTGACCGATTTCACCGATTCGACGCTAGCGAAGGACTCCATCACCTCTACGACAGAGCCCACCTCTGGCAGTTCTACCCACACAACTTCGGTCAGGGCGTTCTGAGCGAAGTCTGTAATGCCGATACTGACTTCGTCTCCCTCAACCCTCACCCACTCGTGTTCTTCGGTGTATCTCAAATCACTAGGAACGTCTCCCACACTTTCACCCAGCCATTCGTGCGGGGGGGACAGGGTCAAGGTTTCGCTCCCTACTCCTCACCGTGTTTAGACTCGAGATGCCTCATCTCCATCCTAGCCCACTTGGAACCAATGTCTTGCATGCTAGCTTCGTCCCTTTCCCTTTCAAGCCTCTCTCTCATCTCTCCCTCTGGTTCCCTGCTAATCCAAGAGTCCGTCACCCAGCCACCATGTGGGCGGTTCTTACCTGCAATCATAACGACCAGAAGGATCGAAGAAATCACGCCAATAGCTACTGGGGCAGCCACCAACGCGTCTGAGAAGACCAACTCTCCCGCATCCATAACCACAATCGAAGCCATCACCATCAGGGTGAGGATGAACCCCCCGAGCACCCTAGTCAATCTCGACGAGGGAGATTCCATGACCGGTCCCATCCGGCATTTCGCATCAACTTGACCGAAGAATCACTCACAACTCTTGGATAAGCTTGTGAATCTTGTATGGCAGAAGGGACCTGTTGACCGGAGTGACCTCCAGAATCCTCGCGTCGTCCCTCCTCCTAATGTCCTGGAGAAGCGGGTGTCTACTTTTCTTGTGCAGAGTGAGCAGGGTCGGCATGTCATGCTGAAGGGCCAGTCTGACCACATTGACGAAACCCTCGCTCTCAACGGTGAACTTCCCAACCTCGTCAATAACTAGAATCTCACAATTGCCAATGCTGTCCATTATCGCAGGAACCCCAACCCTGTCGATCTCTGTGGGGTCTATTCCAAACCCGAGAACTCGGTTCCTGGAGTCAATCTCCCTGTGAGCCATAACTCCTTTCTCGCCCGTGAGGATATTGACGCAGGCGTAACCGACCCTCTCCCCATTCTCTATGACGGGCTCGCATCTCATCCCACCTACCACGTGCTCGGGTGGCGAAGGACCCCTGGTCCTTCTGAAACCGCTCCCCTCTTCCGTAATCATGTCCACTACCTTCTGTAGGACAGCGGATTTTCCAGAACGAGGCAGGCCTGTGATGCCAATCTTTGGATTTATTCCCATACGCCTCTCCTTTGTCAATTCCGAGTTGGGAACGTATCGCGTATGCAAACCAAGGATATTAATCCATTCTCAAAATGAGCGTTTTTCCGGAACTAGGAAACCGAAATCCGCATTCCTCAATCAAGATGCCCCTCGCCTCTAATTAAGGAGTAGGAGGAATCGTCCTCTTCAATCTCGAAAGGAAGCATCTCAATCTCGTAGTTGTTCACGTTGTTGTTTGCGGCCCATGCTCTGGACCACAGGTCTAGGTCTTCCGAGTTCAACTGATCTGCTAAGAAACTCAGACCCCCCTCGAGAGAACCGAACCTCTCAGTCAGTCTTTCAGTGACTTGCTCTGGTAGGTCCAGGAAGCTAACCGAGTTCCCCAGAACGCAACCCTCTGGAACCACTGCCCATACCAGCCTCCTCTCAGATTGAGGATTTACAACGGACTGACAAACAATTCTGCTTTGCACCGACATCTCACTAGGCCCTCTCCATGCAGATTTCCTAGTGTCCGTATCAGACTCAAATGCCGGGTGTTCGAGAACTCCTCTGCCATCTACGAATTTGATGTGAGCCGCCCTGATGAATGGGACCTCTCCCGTACTGCCAGACCAGTCACAGATTTCCTTTTTCCAGACTGACCTCTCTACCTCCCCAACTCTGACCTTGATCGCTCTTCCGCTGGGATTCAGACCAGTCCCCTCCTCGACCAATCTGGGCTTATCGGCAAGATTACCAATTGCACCAATCGTCCTGTCTCTGTCAACTTCGTCTCTGGGCATCTTGGGAACTGCCCAAGAAGCGTCCGTCCATGAGGACCAAGGCCCCCTCTCAAGCTCGAAGAACGGAGCATCGGACGCAAGCCCCCTCCCGGGTGCAATGTCATCCACCAGCAGTGGTCCGAAACTAGTCAGAACATCGGTGTCTTCACCGACGGTGATACCGATTACCGACACCCCCTGCGAACCCCCGAAAAGGAGCCTCGAGTCTTCTGGGAACGACCAGACAGAATCCCAACTGTTAGATTCCACCAGGAGTTTTCGAAGGGGTAGGCTGCTCTTTTCCCGGAGAACTGAACTTGGAACTACTAGCCTCACTCTACCACCATTCTGAGAAATCTGCAGTGACCTCTCTATGTAGAGCCTGTATAGGTTCACGTTTCCCTTTATGGCCGAGAACCTTGGCTTACCATCTACCCCTCTGAACTCTCTTAGTTGGCTGGAAAGCTCCTTCCTCAGGGAACTTCCTTCTGGGTGCCCTCTGAACCTGTCCTTTATCCTAAGCCAGGGGGGACGAGTGATCAGCAGCATCAGCCTTTCATTCCATGGCCACTCTCCCATCAGCGGGTCTATGCATCTGACGTTGCTTTCGACAATCATCTCGGCCTCACTCAGGCCAATCATGCCTTCATTGCCTTCACCATCCAGGTCCACAAGGCCAAGCCTCGCCAAAACGATCACTATCCTCTTTCTAGCACTATTAACGGCTACCTCAGTAGTGTCAACTAGCTGCAACCCCTCCAATAATCGCAGAGTGTCTTCCCTCCTCTCATTAGGAGAATGGCTCGCTAGCCTTTCGGAATGTATTCTCAGCATCCTTTCTGCAAAGAGCCCTGCACCAACACTGGGATCTGCAAACGGAATTGGAATCCCAGATTCTGTCCGATTCTTCGTTGACTCGTCCCCCCCATCTATCGTCCCATCATCGCTGATGTCCTCGTTGAACTGCTTGGCAAACCCTCTGAAGCTAGGTGGTAATGCAGCTAGAGAAAGGGTAGCAGGCGGCTCCTTCTTCCTGCTATTTCCATGGTGCAGCTCATCATGCAGTACAGCATCGACAAATCTTGCCGGAGGTGCGTACACCCCTCTAGGAGAACGACCGTCCCTTTGAGCGTCGAACCTCGCCAATAAGTGGTCAAGTACGTTGCCTGGGTTGCTGAGAAGACCGGCTGGAAGGGTCGGCCAATTCTTTGGAAGTGCCGCTGCAATTGGCTGCCTCTTCTTGGTTGCATCCAACCAAGAATCTAGCCAAATCTCAATCTGTTCGGTCCTTTCGGGGCACTCGTGGTCGAGTCTAGCGTACCACCCTGAAGTCTCGCTTGTCATGAGGTAGTTCACCCGACTCGCTCTTCTTCTTTCAATGGTTGTATTGCCCACGTCCAGGCTTCTCATCAGTCGACAATAAATACGTCCCTTTCGATCTCGATAATTTCTTTATTCTGGAGTAGCCAAGATAAACCCTCATCGATATCTTCAGAGCCTATCCCAGGTGACTCGAGAAGCTGAATTATTTCGTCAAAGTGCAAACCCTCTCCCCTGCCACTCGAGTCCTCAATAGCAATCAGAATCTTCTGACTGATGTATGCTAGCAGTAAATCGTCATCGGTAGACAGGTTTCCAAGATCCAC
>MPLT02278424.1_pt1 | contig 18549 bp, 34 predicted proteins | sample 1617391 | NCBI WGS metagenome assembly MPLT02 (sample SAMN05944800, study PRJNA350692) | marine metagenome | biome: marine; feature: ODZ; material: water; isolation source: 70 m water sample filtered on 0.2 um supor filter | place: Pacific Ocean | collected 2012-04-08 | depth 70m m
AAGGTTTCTTGATTACCTCGAACACCACTCTTAAATGTATTTTCACCATCAGTCAAAACAAAGTGTTTAGCATAACCCTGCCAATTACCTTGGCCTTCTAATACTTCTAACACTTCAAATTCTTCTGTTATAAATTCTTTTCTTTTGAGAAGATTTTTACTTCTCTTATTTTCATATGGTGTATCATTCCTAACCATTTGTCCTTCATATCCTTTACCAATGTAATAAGAGTATGAACTATCTAAAGCCGTTTGATTTGAACACCATGTTGTCGGAACCAATCTCAAAGATGATTCGTCAGGTTGTTCTTCTTTATCTAACCAAAATGTTCTTACTGAAAAGATATCATCAGGATTATTCTTATCATAACAATCATAAATGTGATACTGAACTTTCTCATGACATTCTTGAGCTTCTTCTGGAGTCGGTTTTACTTTACGAACTAGACTAGTGATCTTATTAAAATCATCTTTGAGTTCGTGATTATAAAGTTCACCATCTAAAACGATATCTGGTTCACCTTCGAAAAATTCTATGAGATCATGTTGTATGTGTCCACAAGTTGTAATCTCTTTACCTGCTCGTGTGAACAATCCATCTTTAGTAGCAATACAACGAATGCCATCTAGTTTGGGTTGACTGAAACCTGAGTCTTGTGGTCTCTTTGTGTAATCGTGAGCTAACATAGGCTTAAACGGCTGTTCATTGTCTATCTCTGATACGAATTCAAAATATTCTTTTTCTTCTTTCTTTTCCCAAAGAGCTTGGGCTTCTTTCTCCGCTTGTTCAGAAGGTGTTGTCTCATTCTTCTTTCCAATGTTTTTTCCTTCTGTATACTTCCATTCAGAAGTGATTAACTTACCACCTTGAATCCCAGATATTGTTCTATATCCTGGTTGCATCACTCCATGACCTGTCCATTCAACTGTCCATTCACGAATCTTACCTGTCGTGTCTCTCTTATAAAGAGTATTCAATCTAAATATCATATCGTTTTTATTTTTACCTTTTTAAATTTTCTTCTTGTTTTACTGAACGATCCGGGTCTTCCAAATTCAACCCAATGTTCTTTATCGATATTATTACGAATAAAGTAGCCACATAAATGACCCGCTCTATTCAATACATAAGTGTGAGAAGGCATATCGAACTCAACCTTATCCCATACTGTCAGTTCTTCGATACATTCGAAGTCTGAAAAATCTTTTATTGGAGGATACTTACTAGACTTTGAAAACCAGTCCTCTTTCCACTTAGGGTGTGGTCTGTCTTCTGAGAATACTATTTTATCCATATATCTTTTCCTCTAAATCTTTTGAAAAACTAAATTTGATATCTCCCTCATATCCCCTCACAGTATGAACCGCGGCAACTTGAAATCCAAGTTGTGGCCAAGGTGATTTGGGAGCTTCAACATTATAAATCTCTTTAAGAGCAAATCCATTTTGTTTCATATCACGAATTCTTCTCTTAGTAGTGTAATGATTAATCGTAGTAAGATAAACTATGTTATCTGAAATCTTCATTCCGTGTTCTAAGAATTCTCTCATTTTACTCCAAGGCGGATTAGTGATAATCCAATCCACTTTCTCATTGTAAGATAGAAAATCTCTATCTTCTCCAAGTTCACACCAATCTTTATCTTCTGTAAGAAAGTTATTATAGAAGGCACCTAACCCACGACATGGATCAAGAACTCTACCCTCCGGTTTGAAATGATCTATAATATCTTTAGCAAGATATTCGGGTGTCATTACCAAATCTTTCTCTGGTGTATTCTTGGGTGGACAAAACGCTTTACCCATTATAAGTAGTTGGGTCCTGTCCATTGAACTTTGTATACATCATCAAATATGTTTCCTCTTGATGCGTTTAAGGCTGGTGTGTTCCAACCCGCTGATTTAAGAAGATCACCTTCTTTGAATTCTATGAATTCACCACCTGATTTCTTTTTGTTTTTCACTTTGAAATCTGACTTGGCTATGAATCCCCAAACAGTAGTTTGTCTTTCACCAATACCACTTACAACTCTTAGATATTTACGACCACCTGTGTCATATCCGAAGTTCTCTTTGAACTCTGTAAACATAGGGTGTTCACCAGGAACTGTTCCAGGTCTTCCACCTTCTTTAAGTGGCATGAACCTGTTGTAAGATTCAAAGACTCTTTGTTCTAACTCACCAAGTGCGTTTAGAAATTCATCATCAAATCCTTTTAGTTCATTTAATTTTACAAATCTATCTTTCATTATGACGCCACCTTCATAATTGAGAATGGAACATTGTATGACATTCCGCCATCACCGATTAAACATACCGCTCTTGTTCTATTGATTTTAGTAATAACGCCTTTCAGAACACCTTTTTGTCTAGTAGTAATATCTACAGTATCACCAACTGAAAATTGTGTCTTCGCTACGGCGGCTACTGACGCTCTAAGTGATTTTTGTTTTGATCTAATCACATCTATAACAACATTTAAATCTGCCATGTTGTCAATGGCATTTATTGAATTTATCAAATTTTTCATATCTTTTTTACCTCTATTTTTTATCATATGTATATTATACAAAAAGGGTTCCGGCGGTTTCAACCCCCATTAACTGGCGGCCTCTGTTGAAGTTCAATTCGTTTTAGTTTTTCGGCTAATTCTTTCTCACTCAATGTAAGATAGTCTAACCAAGTAATCACTTCTTTCATGCTCCACCCCACCTATCAAATCTGTCCTGAATGTTGAATACAAGTTGTTCCGCTCTTGTTTCCATAAATGTTTTAAGTTCATTCCAACAAGTATCATAATCATAATTAGATGTATAGTAATATCTAATTTCTCTATATTCGTCATAATTAGAATAAGGATAGATAGCAAAAGTATCAGCATTATCTTTATGACAATAATTTTGTGGTCTATTGTAATTGACTTTAGATGTTCCTCTGTATTTAACTGAGAACAATCTAGATTGCATCAATTCTCTAACGATAGGGTTCTGCCTCTCTGAAATAGGTATTCCTTTGAATACACTTGCTTCAGAATCAGGACTTTTATAATCAAATAGATTTAACATTTTTTTACCTCTTTTTTCATTATGTCTATATTATACAAAAAGGGTACCCGCGATATCAAGTTATAAATATCAGTATGAAGAAAGTAATCAAACTACTAGTTGTATTAACAGTCCTATACTTAATCTTAGTATATCTAGGACTCTTATTCGTCTATTCATAAAAAGCGGCTCCCAGTAAAAAATACCCAGAAAAAAAATTTTTAAAAAGACGATTTAAAAACCGCTTAATCTCTCAAGAACAACTACGATGCCATAAACCCTAATACCGAACGCAGGCGGGCTGAGTTTGTACTATAGGGCGGGCGTAGGGGTGGGCGGGCGAGCAGGCGTGCAGAAACACCAAGGAGTCTCGGTGTTGTTTCTAAAAATTATTTAAATCTTTATATGACTTATAGAATCAAAGAAGTATTGATTATACCAACCCAATCCTAAGTTGTTGATGAGTATAGTATCAATGGCATCACTAGTAGACTTAGCTTTGTATATCTTCCTGTATGTGTCATCATCTATATCAATAGAATGAGGGTAACTCGTAGCTATGTGAGTCAAGTTGATTTTGTATGTTTTATTATTATCATTTATCATACCCATAGTATAACAAAAGGGTACCCGCGGTGTCAAGTCTCGCGTCACAGTAGCGGCCCTCTGAGACTCTTATGTAGTAAGGGTTTCCGACTTAGGGACTAGTCTGTTCTCGTCATTGAGTATCATTGTGCTAGTGTGAACTTCACTATATGTCTTCGGCTCCCACTCAATGGGTTCGAACTCTTTGATCTGAGACATTCTTAGTCTTATGTGAATCATGTCATTGATACAGTATTCATCATGTCGGTTCTCCATCTGTAGCATCATCTCTTGTAGTTTGGCTTGATTCTTATTAGAGAACACTCTTATAGTCTCTTTAGTGAGCTGTCCTTCATACTCTTTCACTAGTCTGCCACTCCCAAAGTATTTCTCGTATAGTCTTCTCGGTTTACATGAGTAGCCAATATAGTAGCGGCCATCAGGGAAATAAGTACAATAAACTCTGTGAACTTTCTTCTGGAAACTCTTTTTCTTTCTGGGTTTGGACATGGGGTTCGGCTCTTCGTTAATTCCCGGTTTTTTCTTTCTTTTTAGGTGTTCTCTTACTGTTTACACGATTCTTTATATCATTAGATATCATTTTGAGTCTATTCTTAACGATTAAGTCTCCATTTCGAATGATTGTGAGTAGATATAACCACAATACACTCACTATTAGAACTACAAGAATGTCTTCGAACCACATGGAACTTCTTTACTTCACTTCGAATAAGTCTTTGACATCACTCTGATGAAAACCTGTAGAACTGAAAGAGTCTTCTCTCTCATTAAGAAACTCTCTATTCATTGGTTGTGTTCGTGTAAAGTTGTTGAGTCCTATTCTCACTAAATGTCTTATTAGATCACTTCTATTGAATTCTCTGTCTTTACACCATTGTGACTGTAAAGCTTCATCTAATAGTTCTACGATATGAACTTCGAAACGAACATTTTGACTCTCTGTGTATCTCTTTATTGCCATGATAAAGAGTATTTATAACGATTATTTGTCTTTGAATTCGTCTTTAGAATGGTATTGTAACTCGGGACTTATTGTGTAGTCTTTAGATGTATTACCGGGAAATCTGTTTTCTTCTAAGATTTTATGAGCTTCTTCCATCTGTGAATCTAGGTCCGTGACCACCGTGCCTTCGGTTATTGATTGTTGCGCTCGCTGTTCTGAGAAGTATAGACTTCTTACGAATGATCCAAGATGTTGATCATTTGGGTATGTCTTACACATTGCTTCTAGTTTACTGTAATTTATCATTGTATCTCTCTTTTGTTTCTTGCCAAAGTCTTTGTGTTTCATGATGTCTAGAATGATGTATTCTTTTCTTCTTAAAGTCTTTGTTCTTATTCTTATTTGTTATAGCCATATTATCTCTCTGATTGTATTGGTTTATGTTGTGTCCTTCTTACTTCTTTATATGGTGGACATTTGCCATCTTTGAGTAGTTCATATAAGTCTCTCATGATTGTCTCTCTTGTCGGTTGTGTTCTACCGTCAATCGGTTCTGATTCTTGATTTCTATATGTTAGTGTAATCTCTACTTCTACTGTTTGTTTCATCTTATCTCCAATGTGGTCCTTCAAACCATGCGACCAATACTTTTCTTGTGCCTTTTGTTACAGGTGTTACTCTATGTCTATAGAATGAGGGAAAGACAATGACTGTTCCCTTTTCTTTATGTTCTGGTGGTAATTGGTCTATATCACCATCGAATTCAAAATTACCACCCTCATAATCATCTGGACCACTGAGTTGAACTGTTACACTCAGTTTTCTATGAAATGCCTGTTTGTTCTTCCAATCAACATCATGATGCCAATGATAGAATCCTTTGTTGTGTCCATGATATGTTGTGTATTGAACTTGATTAATATATCTTACATCTACATCAAAACTATCACGATTAGCTCTCTCTATATAAGTCCACAACATTTGAGTCATTTGTTGTTCTTTTTGTGGGTCAACCCAACGAACTTCACTCTCTCTATAGTCTGTTTTCTCAGCTTCATCACCATATCCGACCATAGCATCTTGTGCTTCGTATGTCTTCTCTATATGAGCACTGAATTCATCTACCCAATTATGTGGTAGAACTGACTTAAAGAATAACCATTGTTGTTCTCTCATGTCTTTATCTCCAATGTCCCAACTTGTCTGGTCCGTTAGTTATGAACTCCAATCCAGCCATTCTACCAATGTATGTGTTGTTTGTCTCATTGTATTGTAAATTGACCTTAACAGTATTCATGTAGACACTAAGATACTTTCCCTTTTGATACTGATATACTTCTGCAGTGATCTTCTTTCCGTTCTCAATACATTCTATTTCACACTCGTTTGCGTATGTCTCATTCATCATAACTCCAATCTTCTCTGAATAAACAATATCGTCTATTCCCATCTTCTGTTTCGTATACAAATTGAGCAGATAGTAATTGAACAACAACACCCTCATTAGTTCTATCAAAATAAGGTTCGTGATGAACTATCTTATCACCCAATTTTGGTGGTGCTTTACTTTTCATGCTGTGTTCTTATGCCTCTCATATAATTGTCTTCGTCTTTGTTCGTTCATGATACATTGCATCCATGTTTCACCGTCATGTGATTCCCATTCTTCACATGCCTCATAGATAGGTTCAAGTTCTTCCATGTCTCTCTCATAATCTTCTTCTGATTTTGGGCAAATATGTGTTCCGTCTCTGTCGTTATAACAAAGTCCTGGTAATATTACTGTTGATTGACATGCTGTAATAAAGAGTAGAATACTCCCTAATATCAGTATGCCTATTAGGCTGTCAATGTATTGACTGATCTTCTTCTGCTTTTTCATAATCTATAATTTCCTCTTCACGATATATCTCTGATCCACAGAAGACACAATGATGTGGGATATATTGTAATCCCATGTCATGTTCTACTGTAAAATCAGCTCCACATTCTTCACAAAACATCTCAATACAGTTCTCGTCATGATGTTCTATGGGTATTGTCATAATTGTTTTCCGTTGTTAATGTTGTTGTATTGAGTAATGATACTTTCAAATTCAGTATACCCACCTATTGACTTCCCATCTATCGTGATTTGTGGGAATGTTCTTGCCGTTGGGAACTTCTCTAGAAGTTCTTCTCTAGTAAAGTCTACATCTAACATATACTTTGTGTATGTATTTGATGTCTCTTGAACTACTTGTTGTGCTAAGAACAATGCCTTATCACAAAAGGGACAATTTGGTTTACTGTATATTTCTATCTTCATAATTTTATTGCTAGTAATGTGAAAATCGCCATCATAATGATATTTGCCATTAACATCAATAGACCTAGTATCGTGTGATACCATATCCATCGTGTTTTGTATGCGTTTTCTATTGTTAATTCATCTGGGTCAGCATCTTTTTGATTTACTGGTTCGTCTGTTATATCACCCATACCATGTAGTTTAGTCTCTACTTGTTGAACTCTCTGAACAAGTTCATCTTCTTCACGACTTCCCCATAGTATTTGATACCATTTCTTCATCATAATTTAAAATCTCCGAATGTGTTTTCTTCTATATCTTGTTTAATTCCACCAATTATATATGACTCTATTTCAGTCTCTTGTGGTGCGTTCTGTTGACCTCTAGATGATAGCCAATGTTTAGTCCAAGGTAATGGGTTGTTTCTACTTGATATGTCATATATCGGGTCAAGACCAATACCTCTGAGTCTCTTATTACAAATGTATTCTACATAATTACCTAATAATGTCTCTGATAGTCCTATCATAGACCCATCTTTAAATAAGTATGTTGCCCAAGCTTTTTCTTCTTCAACAGCTTGTTTATACATATCGTAAACTTCTTCTTCACATTCATTCATTATTGATATCATTTCTTTGTCTTTCTCAAACTTTTTATAGTTCTTAATGATATGTTGTGTAATAGCAAGATGTTGAGACTCATCTCGAGCAATGAATGAAATGATCTTAGCCGATCCCTCCATGAGTCTCAACTCTCCAAAACCAAATGTACATGCAAATGATACATAGAATCGTATTCCCTCTAGTATATTGATACTGATTAACATCAAGTAAAACTTCTTCTTGAGTAGTCTAGTATCTTTAACATATCCTAGTTGATATTTCTGTGCGTATTCTATGAAATCATCATAGCATTTAGTGACTGATTCAGCTCTTTGAACTATCTCTTTTGTATCTAGAATAGTATCAAAGACTTCTCCAGGATTTGGGTATAAGTTCTTCATAATATAAGTGTATGACCGACTATGTATAGACTCCATAAAGTCCCAAGCTATTATACAGCCCTCTAGTTCTGGAATAGAACAATACGGCAGTAAGGCTAAAGCTGGACCACGACCTTGAACTGAATCTAATAGTGTCTGATATTTTAGATTAGCAGTAAAGATGTGTTTTTGTCCTTCGTCTAATGATTGATAATCTCCTCGGTCTTTTTGTAGAGATACTTCTTCTGGTCTCCAGAAGTATCCTAATTGAGTTTGTGTTAATTTGTCAAATATTGGATATTTGAAATCATCATATCGTTGCGTGTTTAGTTCTTCTCCAAAGAACATGGGTTGTTTTAAATAATTGATTTTCTTTCTGTTAAATATACTCATATTGCACACGCATCACAATCTTCATCATCTTCATAATTTTCATAACTATCATTGGCGACAATATCAAGTGCTTCTGTTTCATTATCATCTTCAATATCTTCATCTGTTTTACTATCGTATGTATTCTGATAATAAGATGTCTTCCACCCATACTTATATGTATTCAACATATCTTTAGCCATTTCAGATAATGGGACTTCATTGTTTTCATAGTTTTCTGGATTATAACTCCAATTACCTGAGATCGCTTGATCAAAGAATTTCTGCATGATAGCCACTATTTTGATATATCCGTCATTATTGGGTTGATCCCATAATAGTGTATAAAAGTTCTTTAGATGTGGATATCCAGGAACTATCTGTTTGAGTGGTCCTTTCTTAGATTTCTTAATACTTAGATAGTCTCTAGGTGGTTCTATCCCATTCGTTTCATTAGAGACAACTGAGGAACTCTCAGACGGCATCTGAGCTGATAATGTAGAGTTTCTTATACCATACTTGTTTATATCTTCTCTTAATGATTCCCAATCACACTCATATTTAGGTTCAACTATTTCGTCTACATCTTTCTTGTAATGATCAATAGGTAATAATCCTTTATGATATTTTGTCTGACTGATATACCCACATGGTCCCTTTTCTTTGGCCAACTCTATTGAACTCTTTATCAAATTATATTGAAAATGTTCAGTTAATCTATGAACAAGGTTATGAGCTTCTGAATCATCATACTTGACTTTGTTTTTAGCTAGAAAATGAGCAAGTCCTATATATCCTATACCAAGACTTCTTCTATTAATTGTTGAATGTTCAGCTGCAGGAACAGGATAGTGTTGATAATCAATTACTTCATCTAATGCTCTAACTGCTAAATCACATATTTCTGGTAAATCTTTTAAATCAGTAGTCAACTGACCGACATTGATAGCAGATAGAATACACAATGCTATTTCACCATTAGTATCATTTGGACTGTCTAATGGTTCTGTTGGTAATGTGATCTCTTGACATAAATTTGACATATTGATTTTACCAGCATCTTCTGTCGCATCAAATGATGAATGACTATTACAGTGGTCAATGTTCATTATGTATATTCTACCTGTCTCTGCTCTTTCTTTGAGAATCTCCATGAACAGACTTTGAGCGTTAACTTTAGTTTTGGGCACTGAGTATGCTCTTTCATACTGTTCATAGAGATCATCAAATTTATCTGTACCAAATGCTTCATATAAACCTGGTACTTCATGTGGACTGAATAATGATATTTCTTCGTTCTTTAAGAATCTTTCATAGAACAATTTAGATATTTGAATACTGTAATCTAGTTTTCTTACTCTATTGTCTTCTGTTCCTTTGTTGTTCTTGAGAACAATGATGTCTTCAATCTCTTGATGCCAGATTGGAAAGTGAACAGTAGCGGAACCTCCACGAACGCCATTTTGAGTGCAACAACGAACTGTTGATTCAAACTTTTTAAGAAACGGAATGACTCCCGTATGTTGAACTTCTCCTCCACGAATCTTTGAACCCAATCCTCTAATCCTACCAGCATTAATACCAATTCCCGCACGCTGAGCAACATAACGACCAATAGCCATATCAGAACTAAAAATACTGTCCAAAGTATCATCAGAATCAACCAAGACACAACTCGCAAACTGCCTAAGAGGAGTTCTAATGCCCGCCATAATAGGTGTCGGAATATTAATCTTGAAAGTGGATACGGCGTCGTAATATCTTTTGACATACGATAACCTCTTTTCTGTTGGATAATTCTTGAATAAAACAGCAGCTATCAACATATACATATATTGTGGCGATTCAAATAACTGTCCAGAACTTCTATCTTGAACTAGATATTTGTCTACTACTTGTCTTAACCCAGCGTATGTGAAAAAGAAATCTCTATCGTGTTTCATATAGCTGTCTAATTTATCCCACTCCTCGTCACTATAATATGTGATAAGTTTATCGTCATACACATTATAATTGATATTTCTTGTAACGATATCTTTCAATGGTGGATAAATCTTAGAATCTTTCCATTTAGTGTTGAACACACTTTTTCTTACTTGAAACAACAACAGTCTCGCTGCCACATATTGATAGTTTGGACTATCTAATGATATTAAATCCGCAGCACTCTTAATGAGAATACTCTGAATTTCTGTTGATGTCATTCCATCATAAAACTGTAATCCTGAGTTCATTTCAACGGCAGACTCTGATACACCAGCGACATCTTTACACGCGGCTTCTACCATTCTATGAACTTTTTGTAAATCTATTGGCTCTAACTCACCATTTCTTTTAACTATCTTAGTCTCGTTCTCACCCACTTACTTTACTCCAATCACTCAAAGCCATCTTTGCTGATAACCCTGAAAATTTATTCTCATTAATTGTTTGTTCGACAACATTTGCCGATAGACCATTTAGAATCATGTCATTGATGTCTTTCTGATTTATAGTCTTAGGCCATAAACAGATAGTAAATCCATCATCAATAATCTGATCCATCTTTTTGACTAGTTCTGGATTTCTTCTTTCATTATCAAATACCACTACAGCTTGTTCTGTAGGGACATAAGATTTTAATTTTGAGAAATCACTACCTGCGACAGCAATCGCATTTGGGAGAAACAGGCTATCAATCGGTCCTTCTGTAACATATACCTTCTTATTATAATCGACTGTTCGTAAGCCGTAAATGAGAGATTCTTGATCATCAAATTTTAGTGTTAGATACCTAAGGTTGTTACTGTTAAGAGCCCTACCTGAAACCCCAATTAGTTTTCCTTGTCTTGAATAGAAGGGAATAACTAGTCTTGGATCATTTCCAAATACTCTATCTTTATACTTATAATCCAAAGAAGTTAGAGATTGGCTTTGTTCAATATAGTATAAATCATCCCATTTATCTTTAGGAATTTGACGAATATTTAGATAATCTCTCGCTCTTTTTGAATCTACAGCTGATATACAACCCACTTTTTTGAGTGGATCATCTTTAAATACAACTGTTGACTTAGGAACTTTAACTTCTGTAAATGTTGGGTCTTTCTTATAGAACTTTTCTACTGCATACTGTTTCCATAATGAAGTGTCTTGTTCTTTAAGAAATTTCCCAAAGGGTTTAGAAATACTACAGTTATGACATTTATATATGAATGTCTCTTTCATCTTGAAATGATATCCTCTTGCCTTGAGTGGATTCTTTTCAGAATCACCACAATATGGACACGAATGATTCAATAGTTCTTCATTCTTCCACTTACTATTGCGAAAGCGAGAACTAACTAACCGTAAATATTTCTTATCAACCCAAAACATAATGTATACTACTATTATACTAGAAAACTCTAGTTTGTCAAGCTTTGGATTTAGTCTTTGATAACTTTGGCCCCAACAGCGTCTTTATCGCCTTTGGGTGTTTTGATTGTGACATTACGATAATAGACTACTACTTCTTGAACTTCTCTTATATATCTTCTAAGCTCTTGCATGTTATAAGCCATGAGTTCATAGTCTTCTGTTGATATAGCGAAGAATATAACATCACCATTATTCTTCTTTTTAACATCATCTAAAAATCTGTCTAGATATGTATAGCCTTCTGGCCAATCAGGATTTTCTTTACCTAATGCACAAACTCTAATAACTTTACCCTTTTCATTTAATTTACCTTCAGGGTGATCCATCTTAGGTCTTTTCCCTTCTGCATCTTTTACACAAGGATTAGTTATTTTAGCTGACGATACAACATGCCATTTAGGGTCTTTGAGATCAATATTCCTAGGCATTGCTGGTTGAATGATATCAATCTCAATAGGTTTAGACGAAACTTCAATCTGTTTCGTTCCAAATATTGAACAACCACTAATTGTTAGGATTAATATCGGTGCTAGGATCGTCCAGCGAATCAAGCTCTTTACTGTCATTTTCTATACTCTCAAATACGGCTGATGTTTGTTCATTAGCCCTTGTTTCTATCATACCTGGTTTAGCTATTGCCAACTTATTCAAATTATGTCTTCTGAATATATCCAAGTATCCATTCATCTCAGCTTCAATCTGAGCATTCTTATTAGCTAATTGATTCAAGGCTTTCCCTTGATTCTCATAATTTTCTTTTATAGTAGCTATAGTTTCTTCTTGTTGTTTAACAGCAACTTCTAATTGCATATTGTTCATTGTCAATGTTTGATTCTCTGAATACAACCACCAACAAGCTATTCCAAGAATCGCTATTATTCCTATAAAAATTTGTTGCACTATGAATTGTCCTCAATATACTGTCTTAGTTCACCTACACTATGAAGTGTTTCTGAATCTTCATCAGGAATTTCCATATCAAATTCTTCTTCTATAGCCATCACTAACTCTACTATATTTAGTGAGTCAGCACCCAAGTCATTTACAAAGTTTGATTCATCTTTAATCATATCTTGATCAACACCTAGACTCTCTGCTATTATTTTTTCTAACATAATTACTCCTATAATTTTTTCTTTACTGTTTCGGTCATATAATCCATTGGTGTAGAAGTTTTTAATTCTACTTGAGTCCCTTCCATAGTTTTAAAAACCATATGTTTTGGACCACACTTGTAAAACTTTCTTACTTCAAATTTCTTTTCAAGCACATCAATAATTTCACCTTCTTGGTTATATTGATTATGAGTTACATAAAGATATTTATGTGTTTCGAAGAATGATGTAATCCAAACCCAAATCTTCTTCAATAAAGACTTAAATTTATCCCAATACTTTTTCACCTGTTTCTCTGTCTTGCCAATTCTTTAATTCTGTCTTTCAACAGTTTTTTCTGTCTCTTTTGAACTTGTGCGTTCTTCTTCTTATGAACTATAACTGTAGAAGAATCATCTCCTGTTCCCGCTATATGAGGTCCTGTGACTGTTCCCATATCCTCTTCGACTTCATCTTTCCACTGTTTCTCTTTCTTTCTTTGTTTATTAGTCTTAGCTTTTGGGTGGTCTGGATTCTTATGTTTAGTTTTTCTCAAACCTTTCTTTTTACCAGATTTATGATAATCACCTGATTTTTGTTTTGATATAGCTATGGCTGCAGCTTGTGCAAACGAACTTGCTTCTGTAGTATCTTGTCTCTCAGCTTCTCGTTCTTTCTCAGCAGCCTCTCGTTCTTTATCTCTAGCCTCTCGTTCTTTAGCAATTTCTTCTCTGTGCTTCGCTCTTAAATCAGCTATCTCTTTAGCTCTACTCGCGGCGTCTTCATTCCTTAGTTTCAATTTCTTTTCCCTCAATCTAGGTTCTTTTCTATTGTAATGTTGAGTCACTAAAGAAAGATTATTCTTATCATTATTCAATGGATTGTTATCTTTATGATGAACATCTTTACCATCACCAGGTTTTGCTTTACCCTCTTTTTCCATCTGTCTACGAGCTCTCTTACGAGCAGCGTTTCTTAACATCTGTTCGGGTCTTGAATGATAATTTTCTCTCTCTTTCTTATAATTTCTCATAAACATTTTCTGGTGTTGAATTGACATATGGATCTTCTCCATGATTGTCTTCAATACCGTCCTCGGCGAACATTTGTTCTACTATACCATTATTTATAACAGCAGCGTATCTCCAACTCCTCATTCCGAATCCTAAATTGTTCTTTTCAACTAACATACCCATTCTTCTAGTGAATTCACCATTTCCATCTGCTATACATTGAACTTTAGTTCCACAAGTGTGTTCTTTAGCCCATGCTCTCATAACAAATCCGTCATTGACTGAAACACAATATATTTCATCAATTCCTTTTTCCATGAATTGATCATACATTTCTTCAAATCTAGGTAATTGTTTAGTTGAACAAGTTGGTGTAAATGCTCCAGGCAATCCGAATACAATTACTCTCTTATCTTGAAATAATTCTCGTCCAATTTTTGGTTCTAATGGTTGGTTTAATGTGAGGTTTAATAGATTCATAATATACTCCTTTTATCTATCTTAGATCATGACCTGAACAGATCATCATCTGATTTTTATCAATGTTATACATGCGAAAGAGACTCACTCCATACACTTTTCCAACAGGCTTTGCTCCTGAACTGATTAATGTATCGCCTCTTTCACCTTCAGATTCTTCATCTATGATCATGTTTCGTCTTAGATGAAATGTTTTTTCAGCTTCTAATTTATTAATGGGTGAAAATTCTTCTAAAAGATCATCAGGTAAAAAATCACCCTCTTTTAGATACTTGAAAACTTCTTTGTCTAATTGTGTGCCTTTGAGATTACAATGCTCTTTGATAAGAAACAATGCAGCTGCGTATGATGCCAATCTAGTCTTACCTAATGGTAGTATCTCAATTAGTCTTTTTAGATTGAATACTAGTCTATGAAGGAATGTATAAGATTTTTTAAGTTCTGCCGTATTTACTTTGACTGACTTAATTCTCTTACCCTTATCATCAATGATACCTGCTTTATAGGCTTCTTGATCTGTCCATTTTGTAGTTAAGAGTTTTAATACTCTAAATGTGATTACCGTGTCTATAGCTCTACTTGCCATTTATAATTCTCTCATTCTTTTTATTACTTCTTCGTCTAATGGAATTTCTTGTTTCCATGTTTCATCAATATATCCTAAGTATAAAAGACAAGTCTTTAATATTGGCCAGAATTCTTCTTCTAACTTAAATTCTAACATTCTTGTGGTGTTTTCTACACCAAACAAGTTGTTTAATACTATAAGATGATTGAGAATTAATCGTTCTCTCAGTTCACCTGTCTTCTGATATCGCCTCAATAATCGTTTCAGATACCTAAACCTTCTAATGTCTTCATAGAATTCTTCTGTAGAAGTACATTGAGGGTTATCGTAATGTCTGATTGCAAATAGAGTAAAATTCTCGTCATTGAGTTCTTCAAATATATTCATCATGTAAGTATATATGACTTACAGAAACTAGTTCAATTTAGCTTTGATCCTAAAACCACCTTGTCCACTTGTCATATATTCAATATTCATTGACAAGTCTTCTGGTATAGTTGGTACTAAAACATGAGTTTCAGCAGGATCCATTTTTTCTCCAAATTGTGATACAGGTAATGATAAACTACCCGATTCACCAGATGTTTCTAGTTTAGTATCAAATGTAAGTCCTAATTGTTGTACTTTACCTGCTAATTGAGTTAAAGCTGCTTCAACACTCATAAATTCTTGATTAGAACATCCCTCTAACCATGCATTCACTCTAGTCTTAACATCTTCTTGATCGAGCATATGAAAATCTGCAGGGATATCACTTGATATCCCACCAGATCCATTACTCTCTTTTACAAATGTTTTAAAAGATTTCATAATTTTTTCCTATTACGCTGTAACTGTAATTGATCCAGCTGCAGTTCCGATTGCTGAACTATTAGTAATTGTTGCATTACTTGATGTTCCAGCATCTTTGATTGTACCTGAATTCAAATTCATAGCGTTAGTTCCAACTGTTAATACATCATTTGCATTTGTTGCTGCGTTACCAGCTGCTATTGCTAGTGAGAATACTAATTCATTAGTTCCTGTTCCACTTGCGTATGCTAAGTTGTGTGGTCCTCTACCTGAACCAGAACCTTCGTTTCCGTTAGTAATGGCTAAGTAAGGTGTTCCACCTGATGTGTCAACATCAACTGCTTCGTTAAATCTAGCTCTAACAGATAGAGTATATCCATCAGACCTATCAGCTGCTGTTGTGATCCATTCAATTTCAGTAATATCTGCTGTTCCCAATGAAGTTGTTAGTGATCCGATTGCTACTAGAACTTCTGGTGTAGCACTTGTGTTGCCATTACCAGTCATTGTAGAACCTGCTTCCACTGTCCAACCACCTGCTGCAGCATATACTTCTTTCTTTTGTGCAGTAGTCAAGTGTTTAGGTTTTGACTCGTCTGCGTCTGTTGCTCCCCATAATGGCATTTTATTTTCCTCGTTATTTAATGAAATTATATATGTATTTATACATTTAGTACTTTCATATACTTTTTAAAAGTCTTTTTATCCCTCTGCATCGCTTTCTGTACTTCACCACGCTGAGCTGGTTTGACTTTTTCTAAGTTTTTGAGTATTCGTTCAGCATCTTTTTTAGATATCTTTACTTTACTCTTATCATCTAATTTAATTTCACTACCTCCCCTTAGGTCAGCAGCACCTTTAATTTGAACATATACATTTCGATCAGCTGTGCCTTGTTCACCTTTATTACCTTTGTTATTAAAGGCGTCAACAGCCGCTCTAGTGATTAGCTCATCCTTAGCATCTTTGTATTTACCACCCAACTTGAGTGCTAACTTATCAATCATACTAAGTAATTCTCTTTCTGATTTAGCTTTTTGAACTAAACCGTACAATAAATTATTACCCGCTTGTGAAGGCATTCCCAAATCTGGTGCTCTTCTACCTTCATCAATCATTTTATCTGACCTTGATATACCCCAACTTTCTCATTTTTTCACGAAAGTTAGTTCTTCTACCATCAATCTTATAAGATTTGTGAATATCAGTATCTTCTTCATGATCAGCTTTCCAATTCTTATCAATATAGTCATAGAATTCTTTCTCTTTCTCACCTGATAATTCAGATGGAGAACTGATACCAAATTTCTTCATTGCTTTATTGAAGAATGCTTGGTATGCTGCTTTATCATCTTCTGATAGTGAATTGAAGAATGGACTCTGAAAGGATTCGTTGGCCAATCTTAATGCGTTACTTACAGCTGGATCGTCTGATAGACCTTTCTTTAATTTCTCTATAGCTTTAACAGCTCCAGTCATGTTTCCACCTGCGTATCGTTTATCCCAAACAATACCCATGGCCATTCTAACTAGTTTCTTTGGAAATTTAGCTTCAGATATAATCTGATTAAATGTTTTCACTTCTTCTTCCTCTATATATTTAAATGTGAATGACTTACCTGTATGTTTATCTTTAACATTGTAAGTGTTCTCACACATTTTTAGAATAGGACCAACGGCTTTCATTCCGTCTGGTTTTACAAATTCTATTTCTGATTCTGTTTCTAACGCTTCGTCTATCTGAGTTCTAGAATATTCTATTGGTTCTAATGGCTCTTCCGCTGTTACTGATTCTAATGCTAAAATCATTCTTTGTGTTTCTCTCTCGTCAAATATATCATTTAATTCTGTTATATTATATGTCAAGAAACCAGATTTACCAAGTGTTTTCTGTAATTGTTCTACTTGTAGTTCTTGTTCAGTAATCATACCGAATGAATCACAGGCCTCTACTAAATCATCTCTAGTGGCGTGTCTTGTGCCATATCCTTCTGTATCTATACCAACAGCTCTAGGATATGCTTGTGATTTCAGTTTGAATGGTGATTTGTTTGCCTCTTTCATCTTCATAGATTTTGAAATTTTCTTTCTTCTATTTTTTAGATACTTATCTGAATCGTCTGTATCACCATCATTGTCGATATCATCATCAGCTTTTCCTACAGGGTCAAGTTTTTCAAATTTTATTATTTTACCCGTAGGTCTTTTAATGTTGCCTTTACCCTTTTTAATCTTTTCTTCTATTCGACCTTGCATCCATGAACTAGGTCCATGAGTTATTTTATAACCTTTGAATCTAACAGTCCAATCACTTAGATGTTTAACAAGTATATCTCTTAAATCAACTTTAGGATCAGGATCCATTTCTATTCTTGTTAAATCATCAAAGAATCCATCATCACCAAACAAAGAATACATATCATCAGCAAACTTCTTAGCATTAGCTTTAGTGCCTGGTATTTTTTTATTGATAAGGTCTTGAACCTTTTTAAGTTTATAAAACTCGTCTGGGACAGCCCATGTGCCTTCTTGAATATTTTCTTCTGCCCACATAGATTTAAATTGTGCTGAAGGAAGTTTTTGAATTGAATCAAACAATATTCTTAAATCAATTTCAGAAAATCTTTTACCTGTTTCCTGACCCATTACCATTAATCTCCATCTGTCACCTTCATCTATGGCATTGATAACTACATCTTTACCTACAGGACCAGTTTTCAAATTAATCATATCTTTATTATAATTCAATTTGTCTAGTTTCAAACGGGTGTTTACTAATTTTATAGCTTTCTTTATATCTTTCTCGTCTAGAAGAACTTCAAAATCTTTAAGTTTTTTACCAGCTGGAGTTTTTTGATTGAATCTTTCTTGAACATCTTCCGCTTGTGCTCTAAGCTTTTTTGACCCATGATAGTCTTTAAGAAAATTCTTAGCTACCGCTAATGGTATTTTAAAATCTCTTGC
>MPLT02084992.1_pt1 | contig 18476 bp, 18 predicted proteins | sample 1617391 | NCBI WGS metagenome assembly MPLT02 (sample SAMN05944800, study PRJNA350692) | marine metagenome | biome: marine; feature: ODZ; material: water; isolation source: 70 m water sample filtered on 0.2 um supor filter | place: Pacific Ocean | collected 2012-04-08 | depth 70m m
ACGATAAAGTACCATATTCAAGATCACTGAATGTGCCATTTAATAATGTGAAATCTGGACTTTATATTCTAAAAGTAGATTCCAAAACAATTAAAAAATCAATTAAAGTAATTAGAGAATGAAAAAGATATTAATCATATCATTGTGTATATTTTTTCCCCTCTTTATTTCTTGTGGTGGCAGTGGTGGAGATGATGGCAATAATGGTGGAGGAAATGGAGGAGGAAATCCAACAGGTCCAGTTGCTCCAAAGCCTGCTACACTTTCAAAACCTGCAAATAATTCTGAATGTCTTGAGGTAGATGCTGTTAAGTTTGAATGGAATAAATCTGATGATACGACTTCATATACAATTGTTGTAAAGAATCTTTTAAATCAAGCTAGTATTTCACAAACAACTACTTCTACAAGTGTTGAAATAACTTTGACAAAGGGATTCCCTTATTCATGGTATGTCATTTCTACCAATACTGGTACCGCTACTGCAACTAGTGCAAAATGGAAATTTTATTTATCTGGAACTCCTCAAAAGAATCATGCTCCTTTTCCAGCTGAAATTGTTGCACCTAAACCTGGGGCAACGGTTAATTTAGGAGCGGTTCAATTATCATGGTCTTTTTCTGATGTAGATTCTGGAGATACCCATACATTTGATATTTATCTAGACCAAAAAGATGCCACCACTGTAAATGTTTCAAATTATACAGCCACAAAAAAAACCATTACGATTAATGATACAGGGACATACTATTGGAGAATAATTACAAAAGATAATCATGGTGCAACATCTGATTCTGGAGTGTCTACTTTTGTAGTAATTGAATAATAATTTTATTTGAAAATTTTTAATAAAAAATCTATTTGTTTTTCTTTATTATAAAAATTAAAACTTACTCTTATTCCACTACCTCTTCTTGAACAAATTATTTTATTTTTAATCAATTTTTGATACAATGAATCATTTCCTTTGAGATTAAATATATTTGAATGCTTTACTCTATTTTTAACTTGAAAATCTAAAAGGTCATAATCAATAAATTTTTTCTTTGCATAATTCGACAAAAAATTTATTCTACTTTCAATTTTATCAATTCCGTAGTATGATATCTTATTAATAGAAAATAATAAACTTCCAAAACTAAGTGTATCTAAATTTCCTGGTTCAAAAGTTTTATAAAGAAACTCTTCTGTGTTATTTCTGTCATTATTTTTTAAAAAATCATCAATAAAATTCTTTTTAATTAATACAAATCCATTTCCATAACCACTAAAAAGCCATTTATATCCACTAGAAATTAATACATCTATATCAGAACTATTAAAATCAAATGATTTTGTTCCACAAAATTGAGTTCCATCAGCAACAATTAAAAGTTTTGGAAATTTACTTTTAATTTTATTAAAAAAATCTAAATCTAAATAAACTCCATTTAAATATTGAACTACAGACAAAGCCAAAACATCAGGTTTATATATTTCTATTTTTTCTATTATTTTTTCTTCCAAGTCAAATGTTTTTTCTACAAAGTCATGCTTAAATCTATTAAATTTCACTTGGTCTGTAATTGATGGATAATCCTCTTCTATTAATAGAAATTTGAGATTTGGATTTAAAATATTCAGTAGTGAATTAAAGCCAATTGAAAAGCTATTAGTTAAGAAAACATAATTCTTTTGGGAATTAAAAAAATTTGCAACTCCATTTCTAACTTCATCAATAAAATCATCATTATTCAGCCTAAATTGACTCCCCTTATTCAAAAATAAACTATCATGTTTCTTCCTCCAAGATAAAAGCTCTTGGCACATTCCTCCTGATCTTGCAGAATCAAAATATATATATTTATCAGAAATTGGAAAATTCATATTAAAAAGTTATAGAACAAATAATTTATTTTAAAATCTTACTTTTGCCATTTAAGATTAAGCTCTACATGTTATTCAAAGGTAAAAGTAGCGACAAAATTAATGAAGATCAAATCAATCTAATAAAGACAGCTCAAAGAAGAGTAAAGCAAAAGAAAAGGTTATTCTTTCATCTCTCATTAATGTTTTTTGGAATCATATCTTTTCTTGCTGTTAATTTATTATTTGGGTTTAAAGAAGAGCTGATTTTTTTTAATTATCCTTGGTCATTTATTGCAAGTGCCATATGGATCTTATTATTCTTAATCCATACCTATAATGTTTTTATTACAAATAGGTTTATGGGGGGAAATTGGGAAAAAGAGCAAATAAAAAAACTTGTTTCTAAACAAGAGTTAAAAATTGCTAAAATAAAAACAGAATTTGAAAAGGAGGCAAGAATCAAAGCTGAATCACAATTATTTAATGAAAAAAACTCTAGTAATTGTACTACCTTAATTGCAGCAGCTTCTGAGAATAATGTAATTGGAAATGAGAATAAACTTATTTGGCATCTCCCTGATGATTTGAAACACTTTAAAGAACTCACTAAGGGTCACTGTGTTATTATGGGAAGAAAAACCTTTGAATCTATGCCAAAAGCATTACCTAATAGAACCAATATAGTAATAACAAGAAGATTAGATTATATAGCAAAAGATGCCATTGTAGTAAATTCAATTCATGAAGCTCTAGAAAAGGCAAGTAACGATAAACAACCCTTTATTATAGGTGGAGGTGAAATATATAATCAAAGTATACTATTAGCCAATAGAATTGAATTAACAAGGGTCCATACTGATTCTAATGGGGATACTTATTTCCCTGAAATTGATTTTAAATTATGGGAAGAAGTTAGTAGAAATGAAAGATTCAAAGATGATAAACATAAATTTGACTTCACCTTTATAAGGTATAATAAAAAATAACACATGAAATCATACGTATTTCCTGGTCAAGGTTCACAATTTACTGGAATGTGCCACGACCTTTATAAGAAACACCATTCATTAAAGGAAATGTTTCAAAATGCTGAAGATATTTTAGGATTTGATATTTCTAAAATAATGTTTCATGGATCAAATGATGATTTAACACAAACTAAAGTAACTCAACCTGCAATTTTTATTCATTCAATGGCAGTATTAAAAGTGCTAGAAAAGTCTTTTAATCCAAAAATGGTAGCTGGTCATTCTCTTGGTGAATTTTCTGCTCTAGTTGCTGCAAGAGTATTAAGCTTTGAAGATGCTTTAAAGCTTGTTTCTATAAGGGCAAAAGCAATGCAAAGAGCATGTGAAAACACAAAAGGAACAATGGCAGCAATTCTAGGACTTGAAAACAGTATAATTGAAAATGTATGTCAAAACATTATTGGTAATGTTGTTTCAGCAAATTATAACTGTCCAGGTCAAGTTGTAATTTCAGGAGAATTTGATGCTGTTGAAAAAGCTTGCAAAGTTCTTACAGAGAAAGGTGCTAGAAGAGCATTAATTCTTCCTGTCGGAGGTGCATTTCATTCTGAATTAATGAACGAAGCTAAAGAAGAGCTATCTCAAGCAATTAACACAGCTAAATTCAATGATCCCATATGCCGTATTTATCAAAATGTTAAGGGAATTGCTGAAAATTCTGTTGTTTCTATAAAAGAAAATTTAATTTCTCAGTTAACATCTCCAGTAAAATGGTCTCAAAGTATAAATCAGATGATCGAAGATGGTGCTACAGAATTTATTGAAATTGGTCCGGGAAAAGTTCTTCAAGGGCTAATAAAAAAGATTAATAGAGATACTGTAGTAAGTGCTCCCCTATTATAAAAATGTATTAATCTTTTCACAAATAAATCTAATTTGATCCGGTTCTAATTCAGAGTGCATAGGCAGTGAAATAACCTGCTGAGTTAATAAATTAGTATTTAAAAAATCATCTTCATTATATCTAGAGTCTATATATGCTTTTTGTCTATGTAAAGGTATAGGGTAATAAATACCAAAAGGAATATTAGATTCTGATAAATAGTTTGCAAGATCATCTCTTTTATTATTTATAATTCGAATTGTATATTGGTGAAATACATGAAATTTTTCTTCTGCTTTAAATGAAGGAAGAATTATATTTTTATTCCCTTTTAAATTTTCAGAATATAATCTTGCAGATTTATTTCTACTTGAATTATAATTATCTAATAACTTTAATTTAATATCTAAAATAGATGCTTGAATACTATCTAATCTAGAATTAACTCCAACAACATCATGATGGTACCTTTTGTACATCCCATGATTAACTATTCCTCTGATTGTATGAGCTAAATCATCATTGTTTGTAAATAATGCACCACCATCTCCATAACAACCTAAATTCTTAGAAGGGAAAAAAGAAGTTGTTCCAATATCTCCTATTGTACCTGATTTTATTTTATTTCCTGATGAAAATTGATATTCTGAACCAATTGCTTGAGCATTATCTTCAATAACAAAAAGATTATTTTGATTAGCTATTTGCATTATCTCTTCCATATTGGCAGGTTGGCCAAATAAATGGACAGGAACTATTGCTTTTGTTTTTGATGTGATTGCTTTTTTAATCTTATCACAATCAATATTAAAAGTTTCTAAATCGACATCTACTAAAACAGGAGTTAAGTTTAATAATGCTATTACCTCCACAGTAGAAGCAAAAGTAAAATCTGCCGTTATGACCTCATCTCCAGGTTTAAGATTTAATCCCATCATAGCTATTTGAAGAGCATCCGTTCCATTGGCACAAGGAATAACATGTTTTATATCTAAATAATCCTCTAAATTTTTCTGAAAACTTTTTACAGATGGCCCATTTATAAAAGTTGCATCTTCAATTACATTTATTACTGAATTGTCTATTTTATCCTTTATATGCTTATACTGGCTTTGTAAATCCACCATTTGGATTTTTTTCATAAAATAGTTTTGTGCAAAAATAATAAAATGTAAAGCTTTAAAATTAAATATATTTATAAAATACTACTTTAGTACAATTATATATAAAATGGGCATAATTTATAACTTCATTATTCAAATAATCCAAATTATTCTGCATTTTTTAAAATACTTTAATAGTAATATTAAAGAATTTATTTATGAGAGAAAAGATGTTTTTAAAGATTTAAAATTAAATATTTCAAATAATCAAAAATACATTTGGATTCATGTTGCTTCATTGGGTGAATATGAACAAGGGTTTCCTGTCTTTAATAAAATTAAATCTCTCTATAATGATCACAAAATTGTTATCTCTTTTTTCTCATCATCTGGATATAATGTAAGAAAATTGAATCCAATAAGTGATCTAACAGTTTATTTGCCAATTGATACTTCAAAAAATGCCAATAAATTTCTCGATTTATTAAAACCAAAAATGGTTTTTTTTGTAAAATATGAATTTTGGCCTAATTTTTTAAAATCTTTAAAAAACAGAAATATACCTACATATCTAATAGCAGGAATTATTAGAGAAAATCATTGGTTTTTTAATTTTTACGGATTATGGATGAAAAAATATTTAAAAGCATTTCATCATTTTTTTGTTCAAAATGAATCCTCAAAAAACATATTAATTAAACAAAAATTTACTAATTGTACTGTAATGGGTGACTCTAGATATGATAGGGTCATAGATCTACCAAAGCAAAATAATGAAATTAAATACTTAAATAATTTTAAAGGCAATAAAAAATGTTTTGTAGCTGGTAGTAGTTGGGAAAAAGATGAAAGCTTAATCATAAAATTTATTAATTCGTATAAGAAAAATGATGTTTGTTTTATAATAGCTCCTCATCAAATAAATCTTAATAGAATTAATGAACTAAAACAATTAATCACAAAAAATACTATCTTAATTTCAGAATTAGCTAAATCTAATGCAATAAATCCTGAAGTTATAATTATTGATTCCATAGGGTTATTAACAAAGGTTTATAGCTATGCTGATATTGCTTATGTAGGTGGTGGAATGGGAAATACTGGCCTTCATAATACATTGGAACCAGCAGTGTTTAAAATTCCTGTAATAATTGGAAATAATTTTGAAAAATTTCCAGAAGTTAAAGAGCTAATTGATTTAAAAGGAATAATTAGTGTTAATAATATAAAATCTTTTACTGATGAGTTGAATGCACTTTTAAATTCAAAAGAAAAAAGAGATCAAATTGGAAATATTAATTATGAGTATATAAATGCTAAACTTGGAGCTTATAAAAAAGTAATAAACTATTTAAAAGAAAAAAAATGAAAAAAATATTTGTTTTAATTATCTGTAATTTATTTGTAGTAAATATTAGTGCACAAAGTTTTGTTGGAGCATGGGAAAGGCTTTATGAATCTGATGATGGAGTTAAACTAAAAAGTGTTGTAATATTTTCAGATGGATTCCAAGTAATAAGTACATATGAAGCTAAAACTGGAAAATTTATTTATTCCAATGGTGGAACCTGGAAATTAACAGGCGATACCATGACTGAAAAAGTGGAATTTGATACTAATAATTCGGATCGTGTTGGATCAGAAGTAACTTTTAAAGTTGAAATTAGTGACTCTACCATGGCCATAGTTGGTAGTGATATGAAATTTAAAAGAATAGATAGTGGTAAACCTGGAAAACTAAAGGGGCCTTGGTTAATGGCGGGAAGAGTAAGAGACGGAAAAAGACAATTAAGAAATACTGACAGACCAAGAAAAACTATGAAGATTTTATCTGGAACTAGATTTCAATGGATTGCTTACAATACTGAAACTAAACAATTTATGGGAACAGGAGGAGGAACCTATACAACAATTAATGGTGAATATGTTGAGAATATAGAGTTCTTTTCTAGAGATGATTCTAAAGCTGGCTTAAGTTTAAGCTTTAACTATGAATTAACCAACAACGAATGGGACCACAAAGGTTTTAGTAGTAAAGGGGATCCATTGCATGAAATTTGGGTTAAAAGAAAATAAAAAACCCACATAAAGTGGGTTTTAGTGCGGGTGAAGGGACTCGAACCCCCAAGCCGTAAAGCACTAGATCCTAAGTCTAGCGTGTCTACCAATTTCACCACACCCGCAAAAGGGAATCAAATATAAGCAAGATTATTATAATATCCTTAAGCATTTCTCTATGTTAAAAAAGCATATTTAATTACATTTACACAAAATATTATTTTGGAAAAATTTAAGAATTATATTGAAAAAAATAAAGATCGTTTTTTAGATGAACTTTTTGAACTATTAAAGATTCCTTCTATAAGTGCTATTTCAGAAAACAAATCTGATATTAGATCAGCTGCGAATCTAATTAAGGAACATCTTTTGAAACTAGGTTTAAATAATTGTGAAATTTGTGAGACAAAGGGGCATCCCATTGTCTATGGAGAAAAAATAATAGATTCTAATATCCCAACAGTACTCGTATATGGACATTATGATGTTCAGCCCGTTGATCCAATAGAACTATGGGATAAAGATCCCTTCGAACCTTATATTAAAAAAACAAAAATTCATCCTGAGGGGGCTATTTTTGCTAGAGGATCATGTGATGATAAAGGGCAAATGTTCATGCATGTAAAGGCTTTAGAAGTTATGCTCAAACATGATGGTATTCCTTGTAATGTAAAATTTATGATTGAGGGTGAAGAGGAAGTAGGTAGTGACAATCTTGAAATATTTGTAAAAAACAACAAAGAAAAACTTTCTAATGATATTATTTTGGTTTCTGATACTGGGATGATTAGTAAAAATATTCCATCAATTACTACAGGCCTAAGGGGCCTTTCTTATATGGAAGTAGAAATAACTGGGCCGAATAGAGACTTACATTCTGGGCATTATGGTGGAACTGTGGCAAATCCTATAAACATGCTATCAAAGATGATAGCTTCTCTCCATGATTCTAACAACAGAATTACTATTCCAGGTTTTTATGATAAAGTGCTTGAAGTTACAGAATATGAAAGAAAAGAAACATCTTTAATTCCTTTTAATCTAGAGGAATTTAAAGATTCAATAGGAATTAATTCTGAATATGGTGAATTAGGTTATTCGACTATTGAAAGACAATCTATAAGACCAGCTTTAGATGTTAATGGGATTTGGGGTGGATATATAGATGAAGGCTCAAAAACAGTATTACCAAGTAAAGCATTTGCCAAAATTTCTATGAGATTAGTTCCAAATCAAAACTGGAAAGAAATAAGTTCTCTTTTTACTAAACATATAAAAAATATAACTCCTAAAGGAGTTACTGTAAAAGTAAGAGAGCATCATGGAGGAGAGCCTTATGTTGCTCCTACAGACACTATTGGGTTTCAGGCTGCAAGTAATGCATATGAGGATGTTTTTAAATTAAAACCATTTGCAACTAAAGATGGTGGAAGTATTCCAATAATAGCACTTTTTGAAAAGGAACTTAAAAGCAAAACTATTTTAATGGGATTTGGATTAGATAGTGATGCAATTCATTCTCCAAATGAACATTACGGTGTTTCAAATTTTCTTTTAGGAATAGAAACAATATCTAAATTTTATTATCAATTTTCAAAATTGTTTAAAACTAACTCTTAGAATTAATTATAAATAAATCTGAAGCAATTCGATCTGATAAAAATTTGCCATTAATAGTTGTGGTAATGATATTATTTTTTTGAATTAAGTGCTTAGAATCAAAATATTTTTCTGATTTTTCAGTAAAATGTTTTTGAAATTTATATCCAAAATTATCTTTTAAATAATCTTTAGATACTCCCCATATAGTTCTTAATCCCGTCATTATATATTCATTGTACTTATCTGTTTTAGTTAATTTTTCACTCTCAAAAAAAATTTTGTTACTATTAATTGCTTTTACATATAAATTATTATTTGAAACATTCCAACTTCTTGAAATACCATCAAAACTGTGGGCAGAAGGTCCTATTCCAATGTACTTTTTTCTGAGCCAATAAGAAGAATTATTTTTAGAGAAATAGCCTTCTTTTGCAAAACTTGACAATTCATAATTAATATAATTACAACTTGTCAATTTATTAAACATTAATTTATATTGATCAAAGACTCTTTCTTCATTTAATAGCTTAACCCTTCCTTTTTGAACTTGTTTTTCAAGAACAGTATTAGGCTCTACAGTTAATGCATAAGCAGAAATATGATTAGTGTTATATTCAATAGCTAAGTCTAGGTTATATTCCCAATTTTTTAAATCAGCCTTAGGTATCCCATAAATTAAATCAATTGATATATTATCATAATAATTCTTTGCATTTTCAATACATTTTTTAGAATCATTGGATTTGTGAGCACGATTCATCATTTTTAAATCATTATCTACAAAGGATTGAACCCCAATACTTAATCTATTTATTTTCGTTGTAGATAATTCCTTTAACTTTAATTCTGATAAATCATCTGGATTTGCTTCTAATGTTATTTCTAAACATGAAGAAGTTTTAAAATTTTTGAAAACCGTTTCGATTAATTTGGATATCTCTTCTATGTCCAATAGAGATGGTGTTCCTCCTCCAAAATAAATAGTTTCAACTATACCATTATATTCTTTTGATCGAATATAGATTTCTTTTAGCATAGCTTCAATTATATCATTTTTATTTTTTAATGAGGTTGAAAAATGAAAATTGCAATAATGACAAGCTTGTTTGCAAAAAGGTATATGAATATATATTCCTGCCAATATAAATTATTTAAGTCTACTTGGATTTTTTTTTATAAAAGATTCCCATCCGCTATACTTAGATCCATAATTAATTTTATTAGAATTATAAAAATGGCATACTGCTGCTGCAAGTCCATCTGTTGAATCAAGATTTTTTGGCAACTCTTTAATAGATAGCAAGCTCTGCAGCATCTTTGCAACCTGCTCTTTAGAAGCATTTCCATTTCCAGTTATTGCCATTTTTATTTTTTTTGGAGAATATTCTGTTATTGCAATTTCTCTTGAAAGACCTGCTGCCATAGCTACTCCCTGAGCTCTTCCTAATTTCAACATAGACTGTACATTTTTTCCAAAGAAGGGAGCTTCTATTGCAATCTCATCTGGTTTATACTCATCTATCAATTCAATTGTCCTTTCAAAAATATGTTTAAGACGCAAGTAATGATCATCATATTTTTTTAATTTCAATTCATTTAATTGCATAAATTTCATTTTTTTATCATAAACTTTAATCAATCCAAAACCCATAATTGTTGTTCCTGGATCAATTCCTAATATTATGTTTTCCTTTTTTGTTTCCAAGAACTTTAAATTAATTTGTTTTAATTATTAAAGGCAATTCAAATCTTGAGTTAACCTCAACTCCAATATTTGTTTTAATTGCAGGTAATACTTGTGGCAAATTATTAATGGCATTATACAATATACTGTCAATTAATGGAATTTGCTTTTTAACTTTCAAATTAACCTGACTATCATAGAGAGAAATTTTTCCATCTTTATCAATTAAAATAGAAATTCTTAAAGTATCATTTAAACTATTATTAACTTCAATTTGACTAAAATCAATATTATCAAAAATAGATTTAGTCAATTTTTGCTGAAAACAAATATTTCTTTCCGATTCAGACTCAATTTGCTCACATGAAATAATTGATGGAAATTCATCATTTTTGTTCCATACAGTTATACTACTTGGAACTACAATTTGCTTTTGATTATAATTATTATTACATCCCAACATTAAAAAAATTATAAGAAAAAATTTTATTATTTTCATCACATATGTAAATTACAAAAAATTCATATCTATATATTACAATTTTATCTAATTCATGGACATATTATTTTTAATAATTGGCTTACTATTTTGCATAATAGGTCTAATTGGAAGTTTTATTCCTTTTATTCCTGGCCCAATAACTAGCTGGATTGGTTTATTGCTTTTACATTTCACATCATTTGTTCCTTTTGAAATTTATTTTATTATTGGTAGTTTTCTAATTGCAATAACCGTTTTCATATTAGACCTAATAATTCCTATGATTGGATTAAAAAAATTAGGTGGAACTAAAAAAGGACTTATTGGTGCTACCATTGGTTTATTAATTGGCTTTTTTTTGGGACCTATTGGAGTATTAACCGGTCCATTTATAGGAGCTTTATCAGGTGAATTAATGAATAATTTGGGTTATAAAAAAGCTATTAAAGCATCATTAGGAACATTAATTGGATTTTTAGCAGGAATGGCAATGAAATTTACAGTATCATTTATTTTTTTGATAATATATATTCAAAAAGCATTATACTTTGGAAATCTTATTTAGATGTTTTTAGTAATATGTAGATCTATTATCAATAATTTCCGCTGATTCTTTTACAGTTTGATATAGAATGCTATTAACACTTGGTCTGGATGAAAGCAACAACTGATTCTGATATGAAGAGTAAGTATCTAAACTACTTGATTTATCTTTTTTTGTGACTTTAATTTTATAAACACCATTTTCACCAATAATAAAATCTGAAATCTGGTCAACCTTTAAACCAAATGCATAACCAACTAATAAAGGTTCTCTGCCTGCACCACTAATTGTAGCATTTTTTTGATTTAATGCTAAAGCTTTTTTAATTTCAGTATTATTATTGCTGGCTAAATCCTCTAAAGACTTATTTTTTTTATTTTGTTTAATAATTAATTCTGCTTTCTTTTGGTTTCTTACCTTAGGAACTGCTGTAAAAGACGCGTCTTCTACAGACGAAAGTCCCTCTTCTTTTAAACCTGTTACTTGAGCTATTAAATAACCTCCCTTAGACAGATCAAATCTTTTATAAGAATTTAATTCAACTTCTTCAGAAAATAACCATTGAATCAATCTTCTTTGATTACTTAAGCCAGGCAAATTGTCATCTAAAATTTTAATATTACTAACTGGTCTAATCTCATAATTATTTTCTTTAGCCAATTCATTTAAATTTTTATTTTTTGAAAGATTAATTTCAAATTTAGTAGCCAAATTAAAAGTTTTATCGCTAGTCTTTTCTGATGGAATATTTTTTATAGCAATTGAAGCTAAAAGTACCAAGTCTTCCTTAGCTACTACATTTATTACATGAAAACCATAATCTGTCTCAACAACTCCAATAGTTCCTTCTTTTTTTGAAAAAACAAAGTCATTAAAAGGTTTAACCATAGCTCCCTCTTGAAAAAAGCCTAAATCTCCGCCACTTGATTTTGAAGGACCCTCGGAAAATTCAAATGCTAATGCAGAAAAAGAATCAGGATTCTTTCTCACTAACTTTAGAATTCTATTTGCTTCCTTTTTAGCATCAGATTTAGATCTAGTAATCTCAGGTGAGGCATCTTGAGATCCTTTAAATGAAATTAAAATATGACTTGCTCTAGCATTTCCTCCTTTTTTCTTGTCAAGCATTCTTGATATTTTAAAATATTCATCATCTAAGTATGGACCATAAGTTTGACCTTTATTTAAGTTAAATAAAAGATTAGCATCATCACTTGGTAAAGAACCTTTAGGAACATATATAGAATCAAATTTTATTTCAGAGTTCTGATTAATAAATTCAGTTAAATTTTTAGCAGTTAACAAACTTGGAATAGTTTCTTCTTGTTTTGAAACATCATTATATTCTTTTTTTTCAACTAGAAAATTTTGTAAAATTTTTCTAGTTTCATTTTCATCTTCATTAGAAGGTTTTTCATCAAATAAAACATACTCTATACTTCTAGAAGCATCAATTTTAAAATCAGAATCATTTGATTTAATATATTTCTCAACATCAGAATTTTTAAGTTTTACCAAACTATCAGGGATAGAACTATAAGGAATTTGAACATATTCTATATCAACTCTATCATTTTGTAATAAATATTCAAATTCTCCATCTTTATAAGAAAAGTTAATACCAGATGATATCAAATCAAAATAAATTTTTTCATTTGATTGACTTTGAAAAATAGCTTCTTGATTTTTCCACTGTTCATAAGCATCTGGATTAGTTGTTTTAAGTTCAACTATCAGATCAATAAACTTTTCTATTTCAAAAATTTTTGCATCATTCAAAAACTGAGGATCAGAATTAAAACTTGGATTTTGTGATATAATATAATAAAGATGGTCTTTCCCTGAATCAACTCCACTTAATTCAAACTGATTTTTTAGTATTAAATTTCTAACTGTTTGATCCCAAACACTATTAACGGCATTCATTCCAGATAAATTGTAAGATCTTTCTAAAAAATCTACTTGATTCCTAAATTCTTCAATTGATAAATCTTGATCATTCACCATACCAATTGGATCTTGAGCAACATAACCCTTTCCATCAAAAACTCCAGAAATTACAAAAGCAAATAATGCCATTCCAATTACGGTAATCAAAACAACAGAATTTTTTCTAAGACTTCCTAAAATCGCCATATATTTTTTTTTGTAGCAAACGAAAATACGATATCCTTATCAATTAAAAAAAAAGACCTGTATTTAATTCAATTTAGGACTTTTAACTCTAATGTTTCAATTTTAGTTTCAGTTACATCTCTAACTATAAATTCAAACGAAGAAATCTTAATAACGTCTCCATTTCCAGGAATATCTTGTGTATTATGAACAATAAAACCACCTAAAGTTTCATATTGATCACTCTCAGGAATATTTAATTTATACTTGTCATTTAGATAATCTACTTCTAATCTAGCTGATAAAAGGAATGTATTGGAACTGATTTTCTTATCTAAAAAATTACTTAAATCATGCTCATCCTCTATTTCTCCAAATAATTCTTCAATTATATCCTCAATAGTAATAATACCTGAAGTGCCACCATATTCATCTATAACAACAGCAATATTACTATGTTTTCTTGTTAAAAGGTTTAAAACATCATTAATTAACATTGATTCAGGAATAAATTCTATAGAATGAATAAATGATTTAATGTTTTTTGGCTGGTTAAACATATCCTGTAAACTAATATAGCCGACAATATGATCAATGTTTTCTCTGTGAATTAAAATTTTAGATAAACCGTGCTCAATAAATTTGTTTTTTATATCAGACGAAACACTATATCTATCCACAGAAATGATTTCAGCTCTTGGGACCATAACTTCTCTAGCCCTTACAGTAGAAAATTCCAAAGCATTTTGAAAAATTTGAATTTCTGAATCAATATTTTTTATTTTAGAATCATTTGCTAATTCTTCATTGATATAATCTCCAAGTTCATCTTTACTAAAAACTATTCGTATTTCATCTTCTTTAGTTTTAAAATATTTACTTAAAACACTATTTGATATATAATTTAATACATATGTCATTGGGCTAAGTAAAATATAAAAGACATAAGAAGGGAAAGACAGATATTTAAGAAATCTATTTGCATAAATCTGAAATAAAACTTTTGGTAAAAACTCAGCTGTAATTAAAATAATAAAAGTTGAAATTATTGTTTGGTAAAAAATATATATAAAATCCAAAGACTTTGAACTGTCTATTTCAGGGAAAATCAGATCTAAGATTAATTTTCCTGAAAAAAGACCATATACAACTAATGCAATATTATTGCCTAGTAGCATAGTCGCTATAAATTTAGATGGAGAATAAGTTATTTTTTTTAAAATATTAGAAAAAAATCCTTTTTGTTTTTTTTCGATTTCTAAATAAATTTTATTTGAAGAAACATAGGCTATCTCCATTCCAGAAAAGAAAGCTGAAAAAATAATTGAAATTAAAATAACGGCTATTTGTAAATCCATTAAATTTATTTATTTCTTTTTTCAAATTTTTTTCTATAGAATCTTCTAAAAAAAAACATAAATAACGATACCAAAGCAAAAATTAGTAAAATATTCTTCCTGTTAGATTGATCATTTGATCCAAAAAAATAATCTATTGAAGCAATAATAAAAATTAATAAATAAACTATTTCGGAAATTTTTCTAATTTTCATTAACTAAAGTTTCATTTTCCTCAACCATAACCTTACCATCTAATTCGCCAGTATTAAATATAGTAAATGATCTATTTGCATCTAATCTTTTAGCAATAATATCATAATCTATATTTTTAAAACTAAATTTTTCTTCAGTAAAAAGCCATTCTTGTTCAGGATCCCAATAAAGTTGAGAAGTTTTTAACTCAGATCCATCATGAATATTGATAACAACATCACCTACCAAATCAACAATATTAGTTTTGTTGTAAGTAATAGCATAATTTGATGTTACTACAGTTGGATTTTTATTTTTATCAAAAAAAGTAATTTCTATTCCATTTGGAAATTCAGAATATGGAAATTCTTGATTTGTAAAATCTTTATTTGTAGGAGATATTAATACCGCCTTAACCTTAGCTGAATCAGTATAGATTAGCTTTATATTTTCAGCAATTCCTATGGGAATATTATCATAATTATTAATTTTTTTTATTTCTTGAAAATTATCTTCACAAGAAAAAAAACAAAAAAAAGTTAAAATGAAAAATTTAGACCAATTCATTATTTAAATGGAAGGAACTGTAACACTTTTACCAATCCAACATTTTACAGAAATAGTTTCACCAGATCTTCCTTCAGTAAAAATATCTGTTTTTGAAGGAGCTCTACCTTCATAACTTGCGGCTGTTTTAGTTGCAGTTCTTCTAACAGATGCATCTACAGATGCCGCCTTTCTAGCTTCTTTAGCAGCTAACCAATATATTGCTCTTTTTTCAAATTGTGTATTACCACACTTATTAGCACTTGCAGCATATAGATTAGCAATTAATAAATATGATCTTCCTGAAGAAGGTTGAAAATTAAGTGCTTTATATGCATAGCTTCTAGATTTACTTAATTGTCCTGATTTTTTAAACTTTAAAGCAATTTTATATAATGTCTTAGCTTTTTTAATATTATCCGTTTCTAATGCAATAGACTCATTATAATATTGAATTGCAGTTTTAGAATCACCCTTTTTATCATTTAATAAGCCTAAATAATAAGCAGAATTAGCTGAGGGATTTAATTCGTGTAAAGCCTCTACTAATTCAACAAATAATGGATCATCAGAACAGTCTTTACTGTCCATTCTACTTGCAGCTCTATTTAACCAAACTGCATCTGATTTAAATTTATCAAAATTCTTTCTATATAAAGGAATTAAATTTTCACATGTAGATTCTTTAGCAATAATAGCATTTAAATTATTCAAATAAGTTGAACAAGCTATCATGTTTACTTCATAAATCCTTTTATTTCTTATCTCCTTACTTGATAATGGATCATCATTTTCTTCTTTTTTTAGAAGGGCATCAAGCTTAGAGGTGTAAGAACTCATTACTAATTCAAATTTTTCTGTTAGTTCTTCATATTTTTCAAATAATGATTCCAAAGAAACAGATGGAGTTTCAGCTTTGTAAAGGTTAAAATAAATTTTAAAGTAATTATACAAACCTTTTGGAGAAGTAAAACTTTTTGAATCCTTATTAAATGCTTCATCATAAACATCATAGATATCCTTATTATCGCCTAACTTATAATCCAGCATAGCTTGTGCTTTGATTGCTAGTATCTTACCTACTTGTTGCACTCCAGACTTTGTTTTAGAAAAGTATTTTAACCATTCATCGTAAAGATCTAAAAGATCTTCTTGATATTCATCTTTTTCATCTCCTTGACTATTTTTAATATAAAACTTTAAAATTCTCTCACCGTAGACATATATAGCAGAATTTATATCTGGACATTCAGCTTTTACTTTAAGCCAAGGTTCATAAGCAGCATCATAATTTTTAACTTTTGCATACTCAGCAAATATTGAAAGGTTAGATAAACATTCTTCCTTTGACTGAGCGTAAGAATTAATGCTAAACACTAATAATAAATAGATATATAACTTTCTCATCAAAATATTTTAAAATCAAATTTTATATTTGATTATTAGACATTTATATTATAAGTCATTCAAAAATGAAGCCAAATTTATCAATTATACTTGTTTTTTACAAACCATCTATCATTCAAGGTTAATCCTAATCTAACGCTAAAGAATTTTTCTTGAATCAATCCAGCATTTGTTGTACCCCTTTTTCCAATTTCAAAACCAAAATTAATATTTTGAAAACCTTGAAATGGTAAGCCAAATCCAAAATTTATACCATATTCATTGATAGATTGATTTTGAATATGAAGGCCTGTTTTTTCTATTCTTATTCCAGCTCTATATACAATTCTACTGAAATAACTTGTAAAAGAATTGAAATCTGGAATAAAGAAACCTCCTAATGAAACCTTTGAGGCTTCCTTATATTCAACATTTTTTAAATTAAATAATTTATTTTCAAAGCCACCTCCATTAGTTTTAGTATAATCCAATCCAAAAAACCATTTTGTTTCTTTTCCAATACCTAAACCAAATGAATTTGAGGCAGGAATAATAATTTTTGTTTCTTTTAAGTTTAAAGCACCTAAATCAATTTCTTCACTATCTCCTCCAAAAGATCCGTCACCAGGAATTGTATATAAAATTTGTGAATTTTTAGAAGATAGTTTTGAATTTGGCTTGAAGATATAACTTGCATGCAAAGTCAAATCATTTGATATTTTTTCTCTAAATAGAGTTGAATAAACAAAATTAACTCCACTAACTGAAGAATTGCTTTCAACCCTTGTATATAATTCTATTCCTTCTAATATTCTTGAATTAGCATGATCTAAACTTCCAAATTCATAATTTGCAGAAATTCCAAGATTTATTTTTTTAAAAGCTTTAAATCCAAAAGTTAGAAATGCTGTATTTACCCCTCCACTACCTTCATATCTATCAACTTGTTTAGGTGTCTTAGATTCATCTGTACTTTGTAATAGATAACCAACAGATGATTTAGGAATAATTCCAAAACCAAAAACAAGATGTCTAGTTGGTACTGTAACTGCTAGATAATTTACATTAGCAGTACTAATATTTTCATTTGAATTATCTGAATTTAATCTAGAGTTGTTATAATCAACTCCAACTGAATAATTCACAAGTTCAATTTGGGAGTAAGCAGCTGGATTTGTAAGATTTAAGTGGATACTATCGCTATAAACATTTAATCCTCCCATAGACCTATTTTCAATGGTACCTTTAAAAGTGCTCTCTCCAATTCCATAAAAAGAATAAGGAGATAAACTTCCTGATTGACTAAAAGCAATTGATGTTGTAAAAATTAATAAAATGGCTTGAAGATTTTTTTTCATTATTTTTTATTCAATTCAATTAAAAAGTTGAGTCCAAATATTAGAAATTTTTGATTCGCAAAGATGCCATTTTTTATCTTCTTGAACAAGAATTTAGAATCTCCACCTGTTAAAATTATCCTAATTTCCTTATACTTACTTTTATATTTATCTACAATATTATTTAACTCACTAATAATTCCATTAATTATACCTGAATGAATTGAATCTTCAGTGTTTTTTCCAATAAAATAATCAATCTCTTTAGGATCTAGTAAAGGAAGGTTTGCTGTATAATTATTTAAAGATTTATATCTCATTCTTAAACCAGGCGAAATACTCCCTCCAAGATACTCGTTTTTATTATTTAAAAAATCAAAAGTTATACA
>MPLT02072715.1_pt1 | contig 18472 bp, 16 predicted proteins | sample 1617391 | NCBI WGS metagenome assembly MPLT02 (sample SAMN05944800, study PRJNA350692) | marine metagenome | biome: marine; feature: ODZ; material: water; isolation source: 70 m water sample filtered on 0.2 um supor filter | place: Pacific Ocean | collected 2012-04-08 | depth 70m m
CCAGCAGGTTCGCTGTGCCGGCTTCGTAACGGCGACTGTCCGGTTTGTAGTCCAGTGCCTCCTGTGCGATGAAGTCCGGGCAACGCAGGTTGTGCCAGCCTTGCACCACCGGCTTGAGTTGCTCCTGCGTTTCTTTTTTGACGTACAGGATGCCGGAGGCGCAGGGGCCGAGCATCCACTTGTGCGCGTCGGCGGCAAGAAAATCGACATGCTCTACGGGAGTCGGAAACGCGCCCACCGTCTGGATGCCATCCACGCAGACCAACACGCCGCGCGACCGAAGTTCACGGCCGATCGTGTCGATTTCGATCCGGTAACCGGAGACGTAGTGGCACGAGGCGAGCGCTGCCATGCGCGTTCGCGAATCGATCAATGAAAAAACATCCTCGGGGTCGATGCGGCCAGGTTCGCTTGGCTTGAGGTGCCGGAGCTCAACGCCTTTTTCCTCGAGCGCCATCCACGGGTAGACGTTTGACGGATAGTCATCTCCGTGGACGATGATGTTGTCGCCCCGCCGCCAGTCGATGCCCTGCGCGATGAAGCTCAGGCCAAGCGACGTCGGGCCAACCAGCGCGACCTCCCGCATCTCGGCACCGATCAGTTTGGCCGCCAATTGACGCGTGTCGATCAGCAGGTTGCGCGGCATAAAATCCTCCTGGTCGCCCCCGACGCACTCGGCCGCGTAACGGCTGACGGCATCGCGCGCACAGGCCGGCAGAGGGCACACCGCGGCGTGAGCGAGATAGATGGTTTTCTCGGCAACGGGAAACTCGGCAAGGCGCCGGGATTCGTCGGATTGGATTTCCTCGAGGGTCATCGGACCGTTGCCGGGCGGTTAGCGGATCACCAGCGCGCAGTTTTCGCGGGAATCCTCCTCGAGACAGGTTCGCAGGTAGGAGACGATCTGGTCGTGCATCCAGCGGCAGCGGTCGCACCAACGCTCTGCGCCCACGATGCTCTTGACACATTCTCGCGTGCGGTTGAACTGAATCAGGTTGGGCGACTTGCGAAGGCTGCTCCGCACTTCGCGCCGTAGTCGCTGGAAGAAAAACAGCTCGTACTGCTGGCCGGAGGTTTCACGGGCGAGCCTCGCCATGTCGGTCTCCTCCACGCGTAGATGAATTTGCGGATCCTCATCGAATACGACATCAAACCCGAACCCCTGCAGCACCTTGCCCAGCGCGCTGGAGAATTGATCCACCGAGACGCTGGTTTCCTCGTGCTCTTCCCGGAAGTAATAGACCACCGCCTTGAGTGCCTCCTGGATGGTGTGCGGCTCGATAAGGTTCAGGGTGTCCCCGAGTAACTCAGCAGTGACGGCCTCGGCGGAGCAGGGAAGCAACTCCCCGGTGGACATCCTAAAAACCAGGTAATTGGATTGTAGTTGTATCATCCCGTTCCTCGAATCGCTGCACGGCCTTGAGGAATTCCGCCGCGTCGTCAAACCGCCAGTACACGCTGGCAAAACGGACGTAGGCGACGCCGTCGAGTTTTTTGAGTTTCTCCATCACCTTTCGGCCGATGACCTTGGAGGGGACTTCGCCATCGAATTCGTCGTACAATTCGTCCACCACCTCGCGGATCATTTCTTCGATGGACTCGGCGCTGATAGGCCGTTTTTCACAGGCGACGTTGATGCCGGTCTCAAGTTTTTCGCGGTTGAACTTTTCCCGGGCACCATCGTCCTTGATCACCATGAGGATTCCGCGCTCGATCTCCTCGTAGGTGGTGAAGCGTTGGGTGCACTCAAGGCATTGGCGCCGCCGCCGAATGGCCAACCCGTCCTTGGATGATCGGGAATCGATCACCTTGTCATCCACACAACCACACTTGGGGCAACGCATAATGCCGGGCTAACACAATCGAGTGTAGCCGCCGAATGAAAGTACACAACATGTAGTGTGTCAACCCCTCTCCCGATGATTTTACTCACAAGTTGTTCACCACCCCGGCCACTGGCGACTGGACAGTCGGGCTAACATGGGGAATCTTCAGCGGCCGAGGCGTTGTCTCGGCGAAGGATGAAATCATTGTTACGTTTTTTTGTGGCGGCCGGATTGTTGGCTGGCTTGGCCAAGCCGTTCGCGGTGGAGGCCAAGCCCCATGTTGTGTTGCTTAGCGGCGAGAAACTGTACGACTCTGCCGTGACCCTTCCGAAGTACGCCGAGGCACTGGAGAAGAAGTTTGGCTTCCGGTGCACCACGTTGATACGTGTGGAGAAAAACAAGTTCGCTAATCCCGATGCGCTTGGCCAAGCGGATCTGGTTATTTTTTACATGCGCCGCATGACGCTGCCGGCCGACCAGCTTGGCCAGGTGAAGCGATACATCGAGAGCGGCAAACCGGTGATTGGCCTGCGCACCGCGAGCCACGCTATTCAAAACTGGCTGGAGATGGACAAGCTGGTGCTGGGTGGAAACTATCAGGGCCATCACAAAAATGAGCTGCTCGGAAACGCATCGGTCGTACCCGGAGCCAAGGGGCATCCGGTCCTCAATGGCGTAGGGAGCGAGTTTAAAATGGGCGGGTCGCTCTACAAAAACACCCCTTTGGCCAAGCAGGCCAAGCCGCTGCTCACCGGCAGGGTGGAGGGGCATCCGGCCGAGCCGGTCGCGTGGACTCACAGCTACAAGGGCAACCGAACTTTTTACACGTCGCTTGGCCACAAGGACGATTTTGCAAATCCCCAATTCGTCAAGCTGCTCGATAACGCCGTTGCATGGTGCTTGGCCAAGTCGGCTAAGCCCGGCGCGTCCCCGGCCGACGTGGCGGACAAATACGGTATTGAAGAGGGCAAGCCGTTTCGCATTGGCGTGGGTTTGTTTCAGAAAATGTGGAAGACGGACAACCTGACGCTGCTCGATGTCCGCACCACGCCGGAATACAAGGCCGGCCACATCCCCGGCACCAAGTGGATCGACTGGTTTTCACCCAAGTTCGCCGACGAGGTGGCCAAACTGGACAAGGACAAGGTTTACCTCGTCTACTGTGCGGGAGGCGTGCGGAGCGCGCGTGCCTGCAAAAAAATGAGCGAGATGGGATTTAAGTTCACGGTGGACCTTGCACCCGGTTTTAAGGGCTGGAAGGCCGCCGGCAAAGCGATCGAAAAATAAACGGTGACAATTCACGAGGACTCCAGCCCGTATCCGCCCGAGCCAAAGCCCGGGATCGAGACGAGCGACGTTTTCACCCTCCGCTCGGCGATGGGCTGGCTGGAGCTGGGCATGCCGGCTGAGGCTCGGAAAGAACTCCAGACCCTAACCCCTGAGGTGGCGCAGTTGCCGGAGGTTCGCGGTGTCCAGTGGAGCATCCTTGCGCAGGAGAAAAACTGGGCTGAGGCAGAGGAACTCGCGCGCGATCAGGTATCCGATCAACCGGACAATGCTGCCAACTGGATCAACTGGGCGTACGCACTTCGGCGTGCCGACGGCTGCGGCATTCGGATGGCCTACGACACCTTGCGCGAGGCGGTCGATCGGTTCCCAAAGGAGTCGACCATCCCGTACAATCTTGCCTGCTACTGCTGCCGATTGGAGGAGTTGGAGGAGGCATGGCGCTGGCTTGGCATCGCTGCGGATCGGTCCGACCACAAGACGATTCGCAAGATGGCTTTGCGCGACGATGACCTGAGTGCGATCCATGATCAGCTCACCGACTGGGGCGCCTGACCGATGGAGGATTCCCTCAACTCGCACGGTTTGAATGAGGTATTCGGAGACGAACCCGCCCCGTTGCCGCTCTTTCAGCGCTGGATCGCGGAGGCCGGCGAAGCCGAACACGACGATCCCACGGCATTTGCATTGGCCACGGTGGATGTCGCCGGCCAGCCGAGTGTTCGCATGTTGCTCCTGAAGGGGGCGACTGAGGCCGGATTCGTTTTTTACACCAACATGAACAGCCGCAAGGCGGAGGAACTGCAGGGCAACCCGATGGCATCGATGTGTTTTCACTGGAAAAAACTCCGGCGGCAGGTGCGTATCTCCGGGAGTGTCACCCCCGTCAGCGATGCGGAGGCGGAAGCCTATTTCGTGAGTCGCGACCACGCCAGCAAGGTGGGCGCCTGGGCTTCGCTTCAGTCCTCTGCGATGTCGAGCCGTGGTGAATTTGAGCAACGTGTGGCGGAGTATAAGGCGAAGTATCCCGAGGGCAGTATTGTACCGCGTCCGCCCCATTGGTCCGGCTGGCTGCTCCAGCCCGGCGAGTTGGAGTTTTGGTTAGACGCCGATGCCCGGCTACACGAGCGCCTGCTCTATACCGTCCAAGCAGATGGCTCGTGGTCGCAGGCGTTGCTTTATCCTTGAGCGGCCGCTCCGCTTGGCCAAGCGCTTGTTTTTTGGAGTGCGATGCTGGGGGAGAGCCGTTAGATTTTCGGCATGACGATGCGTTTTGTCTTTGTTGCGATTTGCACGGCTGCGCTTGGCCAGGCGCCGGTCGGTTTGGCCAAGCCGCCGAACATTCTCTGGCTGTCGGCCGAGGACATCAGTCCGCACCTGGGATGCTACGGCGATGACCGCGCGATCACCCCGAATCTCGATCGATTGGCCAAACAGGGTGTCCGCTATACCCACGCCTTCACCACGGCCGGAGTCTGTGCGCCATGCCGGTCCGGCATCATCACCGGCATGTATCAGACCACGCTTGGCACCCACCACATGCGGTGCAACGCCAAGCTACCGTCGTTCGTGAAGCCGTTCCCCATTTTCCTCCGCGAGGCCGGCTACTACTGCACGAACAATTCCAAGACCGATTACCAGTTTTCCGCACCGAGGGAGACGTGGGATGCCTCCAACGGCCGGGCGCATTGGAAAAACCGCAAGGCCGGTCAGCCGTTTTTCGCGGTGTTCAACTTCGGCGGTTGCCACGAGAGCGGCATCGCCGGGGAGTCCAAGTATCGGTCGGTCACGGCGAACTTAAAGCCGTCGCAACGGCAGGATCCCGGCACGCTCAAGTTGCCGCCGTACTACCCCGACACGCCGGTGGTGCGGGAGGATTGGAAGCGCAACTACGAGTTGATAACCGCTATGGATGCGTGGGTCGGTGATCATCTGCGCGCGCTTGAAGCCTCCGGCGAGGCGGACAACACAATCGTATTTTTCTGGAGCGACCACGGGGTCGGCCTGCCGCGGGCCAAGCGTTGGCTGTACGATTCCGGGACGCGCATTCCGTTGATCGTCCGCATCCCGGGGAGCCTCCGCAATGGAAAACAGGGCAGGCCGCACACGGTCGACTCACAGTTGGTCAGTTCGATTGATTTCGCTCCGACAGTGCTCAACCTCGCCGGTGTCGATGTTCCCGGGCACATGCAGGGACGCGCTTTTCTCGGCGGAAAACTGGGTGCGCCGCGGCGATACGTCTTCGGGGCGCGCGACCGGATGGACGAGCGTTACGACATCATTCGCATGGTGCGCAACAGCCGCTTCCGCTACATCCGCAACTACGAACCTCTCAAGCCCTATTACCAATACATGAACACGCCGGAAAAGGGGGCGACGATGAAGGAGATTCGGCGACTAGAAAAAAGCAGCGGCCTGTCCGGCGCGGTGCGGCTTTTTTCGGCGGCCCGCAAACCGGTCGAGGAATTGTACGACTTGAAAAACGACCCGCACGAGGTGAACAACCTCGCGGCGAACCCGGAGTATGCTGATCGGTTGAAAACGATGCGGGAGGCTCATTACCGCTGGCTTCGCGAGACGCGCGACATAGGCCTGTTGCCAGAGCCGGAAATTATCGCCCGCGAAAAAGTGCACGGCGCTCGCTATGACATCCTCCGACAGGACGGCAGCACCGCCGTGATGACGCGGCTAGGCGAGACTGCCGCGCTGGCTTCCTCCGGCCCGACCGCGCTCCCAAGGTTGCTTACGGCGATGGATGATTCCGATGCCGCAGTGCGGTACTGGGGCGCAACCGGCGTGGGCAATATCGCCCCGGAAAGGAACCCCAAGGCGATGGCAGCAATGCACAAGGCGCTAGGCGATTCATCTGCGAGCGTGCGAATTGCGGCTGGTCGTGCGCTGGCGCGAATGGGCGAGCCAAAGGAGGCACTGCCCACGCTGAAACAGGCACTTGCTGGGCCTCACCAGTGGGCGCGGCTGCAGGCGGCGATCGTGCTCGATGAAATGGAGGAGCAGGCGCGACCCGCAATCCCGGAGTTGAAACAGGCGCTCGTTGGCCAGCCGAACAAGTACATCGTTCGCGTGGCCAATCGCGCGTTGAACGATCTCCTTGGCACGAACAATCAGGTGCGCTGACCGACCTTGAGCACCGACGGACAGTGGATGCGGGAGGCGCTGCGCCTAGCCAGGCGGGTCAGGGGGGAGACATCGCCCAATCCGATGGTCGGTGCGGTCCTGGTTCGGCACGGCAAGATCATCGGCCGGGGCTGGCATCGGCGGGCCGGGCTGGCGCACGCCGAGGTGAACGCCATCGAGGATGCCTTGAAAAACGGCCACGCAACACGCGGCGCCACGCTGTTTGTCACTCTGGAACCATGCTCGACCCACGGCCGCACGCCGCCGTGCACGCAGGCCATCGTTGATGCGGGGATTGGCCGAGTGATCGTCGCGGCGACGGATCCGAACCCGAGCCACGCCGGTCGTGCGTTTCAAAAACTCAGGCGCAAAGGGGTGGCGGTGGAGCATGGATTACTCGCCGAACCGGCTGCAGAGTTGAACGCCTCTTTTAATCATTGGATTACCAACGACCAGCCGCTGGTGACGATGAAGGCGGCGATGACGCTCGACGGAAAAATCGCCACGGCCAGCGGCGAATCCAAATGGATCACCGGCCCTTCGGCCCGGCGGCAGGGCATGAAGCTTCGTCACGAGGCCGATGCCATCGTCGTGGGTGTCAACACGATCCTTGCCGATGATCCCTCGCTGACTGTCCGCGATGTTCGGCGGCCCAAGCCGGAGTGGCGTGGCCCGGAGCTGCGCCGCATCGTGCTCGATCCCCGAGCCCGGATACCTCTCGATGCCAGAGTGCTCAACGATGAATTGGCCCCGGCCACGACCGTGGTCGTCTCGGCCGATGCCCCGACCAAGCGCTTGGTCAAGCTCAAGGCCAGGTGCGGGGTGATGACCTGCCGCTTGGCCAAGCGGGGGTTTCAGTTGAGGGTGCTACTCAAGCGCTTGGCCAAGCAGCACGTCACGAGTCTGCTGGTCGAGGGCGGGGGCGAAACCAACGCCGCGTTCGTCGAGGCTGGGCTTGTGGATCGGGTGGCCTTCTTTTATGCACCCAAAATTCTTGGCGGCCGCGATGCACGCACCGGGGTGGCTGGCGAGGGGTTGCCGCTGGCGGCCGGATTGCCGCTGGAAAAAATCCGCTGGCGAAATCTTGGCCCCGACCTGATGCTCACCGCGCGCGTCGCCCGCGCCTGACACAACATGTTCACCGGACTGGTTGAGGAAACAGGGACGATCACCGCGATCGAGCACGGCAGGGATTCCGTGACACTCGCGGTGGCCGCCGATGTTTGTCTCGGCGACACGCAGGTCGGTGACAGCATCGCGGTGAACGGTTGCTGTCTCACCACGACCAAGATCACCCTTCGCGGCAAGTCGAGGGGTTTTGAATTCAACCTGCTGCGGGAGAGCTGGGATGTGACCAACCTCAGTGCGCTGAAGCGCGGCTCGGTGGTGAATCTCGAGCGCGCGCTGGCGCTTGGCCAACGGATGGGGGGGCACTTCGTAACCGGCCACGTCGATGCGGTCGGCAGGATTCGTAAGTGGGAAAAACAGGGCAAGGACTGGCTGCTGGATGTGGACACGACGCCGGCGTTGATGAGTGGTTTCGTGCCAAAAGGCTCGGTAGCGGTGGACGGCATCAGCCTCACGGTGGCGAAGCTACGCAAGCGCGGCTTTGCCGTGTGGATCATCCCGCACACGCGGAAGGTGACCAACCTCCGCACCCGCAAGGTCGGCGATCCGGTCAACCTCGAGACTGACCTGCTCGGTAAATATGTGCTTCGTCAGTTGAACCGGTAGTTGGATCTCCGTTACTTCCCCGTGTTTTTTTGTCGGTAGCGGATGTAGTCGCGGGGGACGCCGAGGAGGCGGGCGGCGGCGGAGACATTCCCGCCGGACTGTGCGATGGCGCGCTGGATGATTTCGTTGATGGTGCCCTCGAGTGAAAAACCCTCCGGCGGAAATTCAAATCCAGCGTTGAGCAATCCATCACTTTTGCCGGTCGGATTTGTGGGTTCATTGCCGCCGGGCAGGGCGGCGAATTGCCATTCATCCCCGTCCTCGAACACGATCGTTCGCTCCAGTTCGTGGCTGAGTTCGCGGACGTTTCCGTGCCACGCATGGCCCAGCAGCCGCGCCCGGCCGGAGGGGCTGATTGGCTTCGGCGCAACGCGGTGACGTTGGCAGAGCTGCGTCAGCAGATGCTCCGCGAGTGTCAGGATGTCGTCTCCACGATCGCGCAGAGGCGGAATTTTCAGTCGGAACAAACTGAGCCGGTGATGGAGGTCGTCGCGAAATTCACCCGCCTCCACCGCTTGGCCAAGGTCGCGGTTGCTGGCGGCGATGATGCGGACGTCGACGTCGATCTCCCGGTTGCCGCCCAGTCGCCGAATGCGCCGGTCCTCGATCGCCTTGAGCACCTTGGCCTGCAGGCCAAGCGATAGGCTGGCCAGTTCGTCGAGGAACAGCGTGCCGCCCTTGGCCGCCTCGAACAGGCCCATGCGCGCCGATTTGGCATCGGTGAATGCACCGCGCTCGTGGCCAAACAGTTCCGACTCGGCGAGACTCTCCGGCAGCGCGGGGCAGTTGACCTCGACCAGCGGACCGGCGGCGCGAGGGCCGTGGTGGTGCAGCCAGCGGGCAATGCTGGTTTTGCCGGTGCCGGTTTCGCCCTCGATCAACACCGGGGAAAGGTTCGTGCCTAGCCGCTCGTCCGCGGCGATGATTTTTTTGAGTTGCTGACGAAAACCGGACAGCGCGTCGCCGAAAAAGATCTGTTCCCCGGTTGCGGCGGGGTTGCGGCGTTCATGCTCGGCGAGGCGGGCGGACTGGCGGCTGGCCTTGGCGCGCTGGAGGATCATTGGCAGCACGCTGGGGTCGACCGGTTTTTGCAGGTAATCCTGTGCGCCGTTGCGGATGGCCTCGACCGCGCCCTGCACGCCGCCCTCGGCGGTGCAGACGACCACGGCTGTGTTGGGGGAAAAGACCCCATCGCTGAGCAGGTCTGTGCCCAGCCCGTCGGGCAGGTTGACGTCGAGCAGCGCGAAGTCGAACGGTAGGGAGGCGATCATCCGGCGCGCCTCGTCGACGGTGCCGACGGCGGTCACGTCCGCCTCGTGTTGCTCGAGCACGGCCGCCACCTGTTTTCTCAGCAGCAGTTCGTCCTCAAGCACCAGCACGCTTGCGCCTCTCAGGGCTGTCTCCGTCACGCCCCCAATGTCGGTGAGCTTGGCCAAGGCGACCATAAAAAAATATCGTCTGGCCAGGCGCCGATCCTTGTCTCCCGCTTGGCCAAGCGATAGGCTGCCTTCCTATATTTCAAAGCGATGAATCGTAAATGGATCACTGTCTGCCTGCTGGGATTGTTGATTTGCATCCCGTTATCCCAGCTCGTGATTGGTATGGTGGGGATGAACCGGACGATTATCATCGCGGGCGGGCCGGAGCAGGGCCTCTATCGGCCGCTGGCATTGAGCCTGCAAAAGGCGCTGACCCGGCTTGGCCGAAAGTCGGAGGTGCGGACGACGGAGGGGACGCTGGAAAACCTGAAGCTGGTGGCCGAGGGGAAGGCGGATTTTGCGTTGTTCCAGCCGGGCGCCTACGAGGGGTTGAAACGATTCGATCCGGAGCTGTTGCAGGGTGAATCGAGGCGGATCGATAAAGCCGGGCTCGAGCAGGTGACGTTTGTGGCCAACCTGTACTCGCAGCCGTTGCACATCGCTGTCCGGGAGGGGAGCGGCATTGCGTCGCTGACCGACCTGAAGGGGAAACGCGTCAATCTTGGGGTGAAACTCTCGGGTGATTACCCGATGGCCCGGTTGTTGATGGAGACTCTCGAGATCGGTATGAGCGAGTTTCACACGAACTTAACCTACAGAGGACTGGTCGAGGCGTTTGAGAGGAGGGAACTGGATGCGGCGGTCATCACGGTAGGGATGCAGGCAAATGTGTTTCGTGCGTTGGCCAAGTCCGGGAAGATTCGATTTTTAAGTATTCCGAATCATGAGGCGTTGGCGGCGATGGAGCTTCATTTAACGCCGTTTTCCGTGCCGCGAGGTGTCTATCAATTTGAGGGCAACCCCGTTCCCCGCGACACCATCCAAACCGTGGCCACCGGGGCGCACCTGATCACGAGCAGCGAACTTGAGGGTGGACTGGTCGAGCGGGTGACGGAGGAGGTGCTGAGTTCAACGTTTCAGCGGGAAAACAAGTTGCAGGAACTGTTCGAGCAGGGGAAATCGTTCGCCAACTCGAAGCCGTTCTTCCCGGTGCACGAGGGGGCGAGATGGGTGTACGAGCCGGAGTCGAGGACGTTGCTTGATCCGGATATCGTTGACATGTGGGAGAACATGCGGTCGTTCATTGTCTCGTTTTTGGCTGCCGGTTTTTTCGGGTATCAATGGTTTCGAAAACGGCAGGAACGTCTGAAGGAAAACAAAATTGATGAGTACGTCCGTCGCGTGATCAGTATCGAGCGGCAGCAGATGAGCCTGGACGCCGGCGGCGGGATCGAGGACCTGGACAAGCTTCAGTCGTTACAGGATCAACTCACTGAGCTGCGCCAGGAATGTTTCAAGGATTTCTCAGGTCACAATTTGCAGGACGAACCGGGCACGGATTGTTTCCTTGAGCTGTGCGCTTCCCTCAGCGCAAAGCTGAATTCCAAGATGACTCGGCTCCGTCTTTCCGGGGAGATTCAGAGTCTGGCCAAGGCGATTGAGGACGAAAAATAGTTCCCCGGTTATTCCTTCTACTCGCGCCGTTACCGGTGGATGGCCTCCAGTTCCTCGAGCTGTTTGTTGAGTTCGTTGAGATGCGCCTTCACCTCGGCGGCGCGGTCTTCCAGTCGGTGGCGCTTAGCCTTGGCCTCTTCGCCATCGCCCTCAACCCGCTTCAAGGCAACGATCAACTCCTCGAGATGTGCGCGTGCCTCCCGGCGCTCGGCCTGCAAATGCTCGAAGTGCTGGCGTAACTCCTCCCGTTCGCCGCGGCCTCCGCGACGACGGTGTTCCTGCTTGGCGAGATGCTCCATGAGTTCCCCCGCCTTGTGTTGCAGTTGTTCCGCGCGGTCAAGCTTTCCGGCTTCGCGCAGGTCTTCAATTTCCTGACGCAGGTGGTGGATTTCTTCCTCGAGTGCCTCTGCCTCGGAATGCGCTTCCTCCTCTTCGTGGCCTTCATCTTTGCCGTGAATTTCGGCGAGTCGATGACTCAGTTCATGTATCTCATCCCGTGTTTGGTGTCGTTTTTCCTCCAATCGATCCTGTAACACGCTGATCCGTTTCACGTGCCGGGAGATTTCGGCCTGCTCGGCTTCGTTGGACTCAAAGTCAATTTCCGCCTCCATTGAAATTCGCTCGAGATCCAGTTGGTGAACGCGCTTGGTGAGTTCCGCGAATTTTTCAAGCAACACATCCAACTCGATGTTGATGAGCTTTTTCTCGGTGTTCATTGCGATGTGTTCGTGATGGTGATCAGCCGAGACAGGCTGGGTGAGGGCTAGGCCTACAGTCGTCATGGCCGCGATGAGGAGGGTGCGTGTTGTTTTCATTTCAAAAATCCGAGGGCGAATCTACACCCGATGTCGCCGGTGCGCAACGGAAGCGAATCGTTCCCTGCGAATGTCAGGCTTTGCCGGAAAAGCCAAGCTTGGCCCTGTTTTTCCAGAGATGGCGGGGCTTGAAGATGCCCAGTGGCGTGATGATGCCCGTGATCAACTTTGGTGGCGTGACGTCGAAGGCCGGGTTGCGTGCGGTGCTGCCGGGGTTGGCCACGCGCACGGACTGCCTCCGTCCCCCTTCGGTGATGCCCCAAGCGCGAAGCACTTCGTCCTCGTCGCGTTCCTCGATTGGGATGTCCAGTCCGGACTCGAGTTCCCAGTCGATCGTCGAGAGCGGGATGGCGACGTAAAACGGGATGACGTGGCGCTTGGCCAGGACCGCCTTGGTGTAGGTGCCGATCTTGTTGGCGACCTCGCCGGTGTGGCCAAGCGTGCGGTCACTGCCGACGATGACGAGGTCGATCTCGCCGCGCTGCATCAGGTGCCCGGCGGCATTGTCGGCGATGATGTCGTGCGGGATGCCCTGCTGCGCCAACTCCCACGCGGTGAGGATGGCCCCCTGTGAGCGTGGACGGGTCTCGTCGCAAAACAAGTGCAGTGATTTGCCCTTGGCCTGAGCGGCGTAAATCGGCGCGGTGGCGGAACCGTGATCGACGAATGCCAGCCAGCCGGCGTTGCAATGGGTCAGCACGCGCGCGCCGTCGTGAATCAACGGCTCGCCCACTTGGCCAAGCGCCTGGCAATGGGCGGCATCGTCGTCAGCAAATTGTTCGGCCATGGCCAAGGCCCGCTCCTGCCGCTCGGCCACGGTCGCGCCGGTTATGTTTGCCAGCATCCAGCGCATGGCGTTGACCGGGTCAACGGCGGTGGGCCGGGCCTCGGCCAGTGTTCGGTAAACCTTGGCCAAGTGCTTCTCGAAACCCTTCAATCCTCGACCACGAAACGCCCAGGCGCCCTGTGCTAGGCCGTAGGCGGCGGTGGCACCGATCGCGCCCGCACCGCGCACGACCATGTCGGTGATGGCACGCGCCGTTTCGACGTAGTCGATGGTGGAGACGATTTTGAACTGATGGGGAAGCAGGCGTTGCTCGATCAGCTTCACCCGGTTTCGGGCCTTGTCAAACCACACCGTACGGTAATGTTTCGACTTCCCGTTATGGGTGACATTCATCGGGGATCGCCCGGTTTCAGGCGGTGTGTTTTTTCTTCAACTGATGGCGGATCGACTGGTAGCGGGGATCGGTTCGCACCTTGTTCAGGTCCGGATCGGTGTCCATCCACTTGGAGTCTTCGTAGCCGAGGTGCACCGCCCTGTTGAGTGCGGTGATGGACTCGTCGATGCGATCGGTGAGCGAATAGCTGCAGGCGAGGTTGTAAAAAACCATCGAGTCGTCCGGGAGCAGTTTTGAGAGGTGCTCGTCGATCTTTAATCCGTCGTTGAAGCAGCCGCGCTTGGTGTAGTTGTCGCCCAGCAATTGCAGTGCCTCGACGTAGGCCGGGTCGCGCTTGACGAGTCCCGAAAGAAAGTCGATTTCGATGTCGAGCTCGCGCTTCTCCTTGTCCGTAAGAGGTTGTCGTTCAGTTGCCAGATCCGACATTTAGATGTGGCTATTAGCGGCTCACTTTAATCCCAAGTCAAGCCGTTATGGCAGAAAACACATCATGTAGGCTCATCCTTTTTTCGGTGCAACTTCTTGTGGGTTGGGAAATCCCGGTTGTAGCGCCTGAGCAGTGCCTTCTCGTCGTTTTTGACGAAGTAAATCTTGCCCCGAATCTCAAGTCGTTCGCCCGGCTTGAGGCCGCCCAGCCGAAAATCACTGTGCAGACAGCGGATCACGCCCTGAAACAATTCCTGATACGGCTCGAATGCGGTGGCAAAAATCATCGAGCCGTCCGCGCTGTAGCAGCCGATCAAACCGTTGCTGGGCACGGCAGGGTGTAGTGGCCGCGGATTGACGTCCGCCCTTGGCACGCCCGGTCCGGCCCAGACCTGCCCGGGGATGTAGCGTGCCTCGGTGGCCCAGCCCTGCGTCGGCATCATCGCGCGTTCGCCATCGAGATAGATGAAGCTCTTTTTGACGTAGGCGTACTTGTCCGGTGTGGTGTCCGCACCTGTGCCGGTGAATTTCCCCACCCGGATGCACGGCTGTGCCCAGTGCGCCTCTGAGCGTTTGTTGGTTGGGTTGTGGGCGGTGAGCCGAAAGTCGACCTCGTCATGGGTGGCGGTGATGATGTGTTCCACCGTCACTCCGTCGCTGACCACGCAGTGCAGTTTTAGTTGGGAGCCATCGGCACTGCGTGAAACGAGGCGTGTTTTGTGGCCCACCACCGTGTGTTTGCTCCAGTCAGTCGTCTGCGAGTTGGCCCGGCAATACGCCTCGAGATAGTGGATTTTCATCTCACCGCCGGGCAGATGATCACCACTGATCGTCAGGTAATTCTTGGCCCAGTGCAGCTTGAGTTTGGCCGGCTCGGCCGCTTGGCCAAGCGCAGTCCCGAGCGTGAATAGAAGGAGAGCAGAAATTGGTTTCATGATCGGTTCCGCAAAGGGTCGGCCCTTCGCTTGGCCAAGTCAACGGCAATGCGTCTTGCGCTTGGCCAAGCGACGGCAAATACTCCCGCGCCATGGGAGAACCGATCCACGTCCCCCTACTGGACCTCAACCAGCAAAACCAGCCACTCGCCGCGGAGTTGAAGGACACCTTCGCGCGGGTGCTCGACTCGTCGCAATTTATCCTTGGTCCGGAGGTGACGGAGTTCGAGCGGCAGGTTGCTGCGGGCGTCGGAGCCACGCACGCGATCGGCGTCAGCTCCGGCACCGATGCGCTGCTGCTCTCGCTTATGGCGCTGGACATCGGCCCCGGCGACGAGGTGCTCTGTCCGTCGTTCACGTTTTTCGCCACGGCCGGTTCCGTCTCACGAACCGGCGCGACCCCGGTGTTCGTCGATTCGCTGGACGACGATTTCAACCTCGACCTCGAGGACGCCGCGAGGCGTGTTACCGACAAAACCAAGGCGATCATCCCGGTGCACCTGTTCGGGCAGGCGGCCGACATGGACGCCGTGCAAGGCCTGGCCAGTGCGCACGACCTGATGGTGCTCGAGGACGCCGCCCAGTCGATGGGCACGCAGTTCGGTGAAAAAAAAGCCGGCACGATGGGCGACCTCTGTGCGTTCAGTTTTTTTCCGTCCAAGAACCTCGGCGGCTTCGGCGACGGTGGCATGATAACCACCAACGACGATGCCCTCGCTGAGCGTGTGCGAATCCTGCGTGTTCACGGAGGGGCACCGAAATATTATCACAAAGCGATTGGTGGCAACTTCCGCCTCGATCCGCTGCAGGCGGCACTGCTCCGCGCCAAGCTCGGCCACCTGCCAGTCTACATCGCCAAGCGTCGTGCCAACGCGGCAACGTATCTTGAGCGCTTGGCGGAGAGCGCTCCTGTGCGGGAAGGGCGTCTGCTACTGCCCTCGGAGATGTCGGGCCGGACGCACACGTGGAACCAGTTCACCCTTCGCGTGACCAACGGAAAACGGGATGCTCTCATGGAACACTTGGCCGCGAATCAGATTGGCTCGGCAATCTACTACCCGGTGCCGTTGCACCGGCAGGAATGTTTTTCAAACTTGGCCGGCGTTGAGGCGAGATTGCCGATTTGCGAAAAGATGGCGGATGAGGTGTTGAGCATTCCGATCTATCCGGAGCTGTCCACCGAGCAAATCGACCACGTCATCAACACGATCGCCAACGCCCCGATTTGATTCCGGACTCGCGGGCTCGCCCCTCCATTTTTAGGCCGGGCTTTGGAGGGACAAGCCCGCGAGTCCGCTGGTTTCCCAAGCTCAAAGTGCCTTGCCGGAGAGGGCGCCGGCTGACTTGAGGAGTTGGGTGATTTCCGTTCGTTTGTTGGCGGTGGCGTAGTCGAGTGGCGTGTAGCCGGACTTGTTCTTAAGGTTGACGTTCGCATTACTGTTGAGCAGCAGCTTCACGGCTTCGGGTCGGTCCCGCAACACGGCCTGATGCAGCGGGGTGGCGTCGCTCTCGCTCCGGGCATCGACCGTTGCACCGCGGGCGATCAACATTTCCATTGTGTTGACCTTGCCGGCGCCGGCGGCCCAGTGCAATGGGGTGCTGCGGTGGAGTGAATCCACGGCGTCGACTTTCACGCCCCGTTGGAGGAAAGACTGGACAGCAACGGCCTTGCCCTTGGCCGCGGCCATGTGAATGGAGACCTGCCAGCCTTCGCGGCCGCCCTTGTCGCGGATCATTGCTGCTGCGTTGTCTCGTTTGTAACCTATAGCAAGGTCGAGCGGAGTTCCGGTTTGGCTGATTGAGTTTATAGGCACGCGGCGCTTTATTAGCATGGCTATTACATTAGTACTGCCTTTTGAAGCCGCAGAGTGAAGCGGCGTCCAGCCTCCGTCTGTTCGACTAATTATTCTAGCGCCCTTATTAAGCAATAGTTTTGCCGCCTCGAGTTGATCCGCTTCGGCGGCCCAGTGCAAAGGTGTTGCCTGATGCTTACTTTCGCGAAAATGAACATTAGCGCGGTTGCTAAGCCAGCTTTTAAGCGCATCCATATCGCCGTGTAGAGCGGCGAGATGAACCGAAAGAGTGGCCCCTTTTTTTGCACCGAGCGAATTGAGTAACGCCTCAGTGGTGGTCTTCTTGTGAATTCGGGCGAAGTCTAGGGGTGTGCCGTCGGTGCACATCGGGCTGAGATCATTGCCTAGTTCGTGAAACAGCCGGACGATAGCGTCTTGTCCATTGACGGCGGATGAGTGGAGTGGAGTCCATCCGTTCGGCGCCGAGGATTTAGGATTCGCACCATGGGCTAGCAGCAGCTTTGCAGCTTCCACGCTGCCGTGCGCACAGGCTAGATGGAGCGCGTCGATTTTTTCCTTCGCGGTCTTGGCATGGATGTCTGCCTTGAAGGTCAGCAGCGTTTCGAGGTTTTCTGCCTTGCCGTTTATGGCCGCCACGTGCAGCGCCGTTTGGCCAAGGTTGTCCAACGCATCCGCCGCTTGGCCAAGCTGGAGTTGCTTGAGCAGGGCCGCGTTGTCATCGGAGGCGGCCAGTTCGTGCAGGGTGCGTGTTTCCACCTTTGGCGGTGTTGCCGGCTTGGCTACTGGAGGAGGTTTGGGCTCCGGCTTCTTCGAGCCGCAGCCGGCTTGTCCAAGCGCAATGGCGGCGGCAAAGGCGGCCAGAAGTGTTCGGGAAAAGTTGGCTGGGTTATGTTGCATCGCCGGGTACGTTGCCGGGCAGGATTCAAGCCCCGTCATCCTTCTGGCGCAACGAAAAATCGGCGCAATCACGGAAAAGCGACGATCCGAAAAAAACAGGCCGGGCGGTTGCTGTCGATCTTGATGCGAAAGGTTTGATCCGCTTGGCCAAGCGCAGCGGGCAGTTCCTGTGCGAGTGTCCAGTCTGTGAGATTTGCGGACACCTCCACTCTGTGGGCTTTTGTCCCTAACTGCTCGTACACAATCTGCATTGCTCCGTCGTCTGATTGCTCAACGGAGGTAATCCGAAACTGGCTGCGTTCGGCGAATTGCGGCCGGAGCGCTGTGTCTGTTTTTAATGTGAAGAGCCGATCCGGTCCCGGAGCGTTGTCGTTTTTCCAGCCTGCGATCTCCCAGCCGTCATGCGGTTGTATGGTGAGTTGCATTGGCTGGCCGGTAAACAGGCGCGCCGACCACACACCGCCGGTTTTTTTTATCGGCACCCCCTCAATCTCGGCAGAGTGGATTCGTGAATCGGGATCGGCGAGGGTCAATATCGCAGGTTTATCGAGCAGGAATGCTTTGCGTAAATGACCCCATACATGTTCGTGCCGGCTGGAGGCGAAGTCGCGCAGCTTGCGCACCTGTTCGTGCCAGTCGTAAATGTCCCACAACGGCAGCGACCAATTCCCTTCCTTTTCGCCCTGTGCGATGGCATCGACGTCCTTCCGCCAGCGGAGGATGTGCCGTGTCATCTCCGGCTCGAGTGCAGTCTGCTTGGCCTGCACCGCGTGGAGGATGCGTTCTGCGCTGAGGTCGCCCTGCATGTGCATGGCAAAGCGATGAATGAACCGCTGTCGATAACGCGGGTGGGTGAGCAGCTTTTGCAGCACACGGATGAAGTCCGGCGAGTGACCGGGTAAATGCAGGACACTGCGGTGCAGAGTGTTGAAAGAGGCATTGTGACCGGCTGTGCCTAGGATGCCGTCGAGGTCATAAGGAATCCAGCGCCACCGCCCATCCGCAGTGCGCGGCCGCCATTGACGAACGTTGTTACGTGGCCAGTCGGTATTGTCGAGGAATACCTCAAGAATGATGTAGTCCATCAGGTTGTCGATATCGACCATGGCCTCGAGCCGGGCGATGCGTTCCTCAGACTCAAGTGTTTTCCATAAATTGACGATCTCGTTGACTTGTTGCCAGTGTTTCATGTCGCCGGATTTAACTGTGTGTTGCAGTAGGTCGATCTCCGATTCGTGATATCCGGTGTGCGATGATAGATAGTGGCTGTCGATTCTCTCTCGCAAATTGTGGATGCCCCAGAATTGACCGTTGAGATAAACGACTGTCGGGCGCCAGGCCTGAAACTCAAATCCCATCCGGGCGGTCAAATCGTGGCCCACTGCATCCCGCATGAACGCCGTCTTCCAGCCGTTGCCGGCGTTTCGAAGGATGAGGCGCCGAAACTTGCTTAATTTGAGATCGGGAAAAAACCGATGATGGAAGGTCG
>MPLT02149780.1_pt1 | contig 18388 bp, 21 predicted proteins | sample 1617391 | NCBI WGS metagenome assembly MPLT02 (sample SAMN05944800, study PRJNA350692) | marine metagenome | biome: marine; feature: ODZ; material: water; isolation source: 70 m water sample filtered on 0.2 um supor filter | place: Pacific Ocean | collected 2012-04-08 | depth 70m m
ATATATTTTTCATTTCTTTTTACATAGTCACCATCCAAAAATAAAACTCGACTGAATTCTATTCCATCCTTTGTAAATGGTGATAAGACGATAAATTCACTATATCGCTTATCCTTATCCAATGATACGAGTAAATCTCTTATCATTTCAGATTCTATTCTTAGTATAGCACAGTTTCTCTTACCTGTAACGATTTTCAACGGATGTCCGCTCTTATCTTCTGGTTTTCTTTGAATTCTTGTAATCATTTCTGGTGAATTCATATTTGTAATTGTAAGTGGTATCTCTACTCCGTTTTCAAGAATTTCTTTAATCGCAATTGGGTCCACAATTTTCATACCAAACATTCCAGCTAATCTTGCCTCATTGTATGATAATTCATTAACTTCTTCCAACTCCTCTTTTACAATTTTTGGATCCGCAGATACAACAGAACTATCTTTTTCAAGATCTATTACTGTATCATATTTTTTATGAAATAAAATACCTAAATCAGCTGCAGTTCTATCTGAACCTCCTCTTTCATATGTTGTAATAATTCCGTCTTTTGTTTTTCCAATAAATCCTCCAATTGATACGACATCATTTTTGTCAAGAATTTGTTCTAATTTGTCCATTCTTGAAATTGATTCTGAGAATAGGAAATTTGTTGATTCAATATTGTTATCTGTAATTATTGGCCAATCATCAAGTGAAATTGTGTCTGATTTAATGCCATTACTTCTTAAAATGAGATTTAAAACGTGAGACATTAAGACTTCTCCAGAAAATGCTAGCGCCTTTGAACGAATTTCATCTAAAAATTCTTTTTTAGATGATGCTAGATCAATTGCTTCTTTTGAATTTTTCAAAAACTCATCAATTATTTCCTTACATGAATTCTTAGATTCATCATTAACATATTCTAAAATTTTGACGTATGGCTTTTCTACAATTGAAAAATCAAAATTATTACCATTGGCAGCATTGTTTCCTATTCCCAAAATTACATCTGTCAATGATCTCTTCTTACCATCAACCATAGTCAGTGGTGCAGAACAAACCACGACTAATTTGCTATTTTCCTGAATCTCTTTGATTCTTTTTACAATTTCCGGTATTCCTTCCCCGTCAATTCCTATAGCGCTTCCTCCAAATTTTGCTATCGTTAGCTTACTCATGATTAATTCAAAATATCATTGCCGTATTAATCGTTATTTTTTTCAAAAAGAATTTTTGTAATTTCCATGCCTGCTGTATCTATTCCATTTTGCTGTTGTTCGTTTCGGCCCTTATTGATATTTTGCCTAATCAAATTTTCTAAGTCAAAAATATCTTCAAAATTAAATCCCATTTCTTTTGCATTGTCTTCTTGTTCAAAGTGATTTTTTATTGGTATGAAAATTCCAGGTGTTCCATAAACTATTGATTCGTCAATTGTAGATTTTCCTGCAAGAGAAATTACTAAATCTGCAGCCAAAATAATTTCATGAAGATTTTCTACAAAACCTAAATTCCTTACATTCTTCCCGAACTCGTCGTTAATTTTTGGACCTGAAACTAAAACTAAATCAATATCTGATTCAATTTTTTCCATTGCCTCAATTGTTTGTTTAATTAGAAATTTACCAGCTTCTGTACCACCTGCACAAAGAACAATTGTTTTCTTTTTAAAATCTAATAGTTCTCTAACGTCTTCACGTTTTTTTTGTATTTTTCTTACAATTGGTCCTGTTCGTACTATGTTGTCTTCATTCCTTCCTGATTCTGGAATAATGACTCTGTCTGCTTTTTGCAACATTTCCTGCATTGTTTTATTCATCTTTTTTTCAATCATTGCTCCAAATCCACTAGTAAATTTTGTTTCTAGAATGTCTGTGATGACTATATTTGGAATTTCTCTCTCTTGTGCTACTGCTATTGATGCAAAATCTTCATCACTTATGATCAAATTTGGTTTCTCACTACTGATAATTTGTTCCGAAACTTCTTTGCATTTTTTATAATATTTGTAGTAGCTCCAAAGCCATTTCAAAGATTTTTCTAATTTTCCATTTTGTACTTCAAAGTTTGGAGGTGAGTAAGCATCCACTGCCTTGATGTTATTTTTTTCAAAAAATTGTATAGCTGAACTACCTGAAACTACCTTGCATGATTCTAATTCCAATTGATTAATTATTGCTAGATCCCTTGTTGCGTGTCCTAATCCTATTGGACTACAAAAAAATAGAATTTTTGTCATATTCTGATTATTTTTTCTTTTCAAAGATTTAAATGGATTTTAACGAAGAACTTTTTGGCGGGCTCGTAGTCTAGCTCGGTTATGACGTCGCCCTTACACGGCGAAGATCCGGTGTTCAAATCACCGCGGGCCCACTACCGAATATTTTTTAATTCGACAAAACTACGGAAAAATACATGTCAGAACTTAACATGAATGATAAAATGACTCTTGTTCAATATGCCATTGAAAAATATGAGAATGAGGAAGAGCTTCTCTCAAAACTATCTTCTGTTTTGCCAGAAAAGGACATTCAACGAAGCTTGGATACTTTGATTGGAACTCAAAAAGTTAGAAGAATTGGTCCTGAAATAATTCAAAACAATACTAGTCATACTGAATTACCTGACCTTCCAGACAATGTGAAAGAATTACTGGATAAAATTTGATTCTAAAATCCTCTTAATCCTTGTGGTCTTGCGTTTTCAGGATGTTTTGTTAACCAACCAATTTTTTCAAGCATCTCTTCTTTGTCTTGAGGGAACGTTCCTGCAATATTGTATGCATTTGAACCATGATTTGCACGAAAAACCATCTGATTTTCTGCATTAATGTTTGACACAAGTAATTCTAATTCTTCTAATGATTCATTATCATCTATTCTAACAAACTCTCCTCCCCATTTTGTAATGAATTCATCTTTAATTCCATTTTCTAGATACAATGTTAGTGCTCCAACAAAATCTGGTTTTGATGCACTGATTACCTTGCCTGTCTCTATTGCATTTTCTTTTGAGTATTTTTTTCCTCCTAATCCTAAAATGACCATGCATGACAACTTGAATCCTACATCTTTTGCTTTGTTACATGCTTTGATGATAGTTTTTGATGTTGCACCCTTTGTAACTTTCCTTAGTACAATATCTGAACCACTTTCAATTCCCAGATATAGCATATTTAATCCGGCATCATGTAATTTCTGCAGATCTTCTGGAGTTTTCTTCAATAGATTCATTGGCATTGCATAACATGAAATTCTTTCAATTGAAGAAAATTTTTCTCGAATGTATTTGAGTATTTTTTCCATGTACTCTGTTGATAAATTAATTGCATCTCCATCTGCCAAAAAGATTCTTTGTGTATCTGGCATAATTTTTGCCATCATGTCAATTTCTCCTTTTACTTCGTCCCATGTTCTTTCAGAATATTCTTTTGATCTATACATATCACAAAATGAGCATTGATTAAAAGAGCAACCAAGTGTGACCTGGAAAATTAATGAATTTGCTTCTGATGGAGGTCTGTAAAGAGGCGCGTCGTAATTTAACATCATTATATCTATTAATTACAAGAATTGGTTATAATCTTAATGAAGATCCTTAAAAAAGGCGCTGAGGCTGACGTGTATCTTTCCTCATGGAACGGAAAAAAATCAGTATTAAAAATTCGAAAAGAGAAAAAATACAGAAATCCTATGCTTGATGCAAGAATTAGAAAACAAAGAACAATCAGAGAGGCACAACTAATCTCTGATGTAAAATCATTTGGTATCTCGACACCACTAATTCATTTTGTAGATTACAAAAAATTCTCAATTTACATGCAATACGTAAATGGAAAATTAATACGTGATATGGATGAAAAATCTATTCCCAAAGTTTGCTTACAGTTAGGAAAAATTGTTGGCAATCTACACAAAAATGGAATTATGCATGGTGATCTAACTACTTCGAATTTCATACTCACTAAAAAAAATCTATTTCTAATTGATTTTGGATTGGCAAATAGAACTGAAAAGCCTGATGATCATGCAGTAGATCTAAGATTGTTTAAGGAAATTTTGAATAGTGCACATGCTAATGTCATGGAAAAATCCTGGAAGAATTTCATTTCTGGTTATGAAATCTCTGTCGGTAAGAAACATTGTAAGAAAATTCTTCAATTAGTTGCAGTAATTGAGAGTAGAGGTAGATATGCAACAGTCGTCTGAATTATTTTTTGTATCGTCTAATACTCATAAATTTGAAGAGGCTCAGAGAATATTATCAAATCTTGGACTTGAAATTAATCTTTTTAAAACAACCCTGGAAGAAATACAATCAAATTCTCTTAGTGAAATTGCAAAACGAAAAGCATTAGATGCTTTTTCTAAAGTTGAAAAACCTGTAATCATTGAAGATGATGGCCTTTTCATTGATTCACTTGGAGGATTTCCGGGCCCTTATTCGTCTTATGCATATGATACAATTGGAAACAAAGGGATAATCCGTTTATTAGAAAATATTGAATTACGAAATGCAAATTTTACAGCAATCATTGCTTATTGTAATGGTTCAGATGATGTAAAATTATTTGAATCTAGTATACCTGGAAAAATTTCATTATCAATTGAAGAAGGAGGTTGGGGATATGATCCAATCTTCATTCCTGATGGGGAATCAAAAACATATGCAAATGTTTCTGACAAGGATAAATTTTCTCATAGAGCTGCATCGTTGAAAAAATTTTCAGATTGGTTTATGCATATGCAGTAAGATATCTTTCTGTAAATCTTTTATTATTTTGTAAAACTACTATTCTTGATATTTCACTTTCATCCATTACTTCAAATCTGTCTGATTTTTCTGCTATTTTTTCTGAAAACTTTCTAACATCATCCATTTCAACCATGTTCTCGTATTCTAAACGATTTGTTGAGCGTCCAATATGCATGTAAGATTTTAATTCTATGAAATGTGCATTTGATTTTTCAAATATTGATCTAAAACCGGATATCATTTTTTCTGAATCATTCCAATCTTTGATCAACGTAACTCGTAACACGGTTCTTGTATCCAAATCTGCAAGCATCTCTAAAGTCTTATTCCATCTTTGCCATGAATCATCATATTTTGGTCTGTTAATTTTTAGAAATGAATCATAGTCTGATGCATTTGTTGAAAGATAAAGTTGAGTTGGTAATGCATCCTCGTCTGCTAATCTTTGAATCATATCTGGTTCTTGACCATTAGTTACTAAGAAAATTGATTTTGTCGCTTCTAGTGATTTTAGATATTTTATCAAATCAGGTAATTTTGGATACATTGTTGGTTCACCAGATAACGATATTGCGTAATGACTAGGTGTAAGTGACTCTTCGATTTTTTGTTTATCCTGACTAGGATCCCCATAATGGCCGACAATTAGTTTCCTTCTTTCTTCCATTAATTTTGACATGATATCTTTTGGTTCAGCAACTTTTTTCTCATCCATTTTTAATGAATCATAAAATTCCATTGGCCTCCAACAATAAACACATCTATTCTCACAGTGCATTCCAGCTGGAGAAAACTCCATGCATCTATGTGTGCTAATTCCATAAAATTTGTGTTTGTAACAACTTCCTTCATTTCTAAAAGATTTTTTTGTCCAGTGACAAATTTCTACCGTTGAGTGATCTGCTACACCGTATTTTGCTTTTTTTAATTGCTGAGAAATATTTGATTTAATCTGAATCAGTTGTTCATCTTTGTCAACTATTTCCCCAGAACAACTCATGTGACTATTTTCTAACTGTTTTACTTAAATCATGACATTTTCTATAGATAATTCATTAATGAAACTTTAATTTTGATTTGTGTTTTATAATATCATGAAAAAAAACATACTGATATTTTCATTATTTCCTCTTTTATTCTTCGCAAATTCTGAATATGCTTATTCTGAAACTGTAAAACTATCACAGGACGGTGGAATGGAAATTGAAATTGTACATCCTGATGCAGTGTTGAATGAAAGAACGTTTTCAATATCATTTCTAATACAAAACAACGGATGGGAAAGTAAGCAAGATATTATTCTGAAACTAACAAATCCTGATCAAGCATTCATACCAGTTAGTGAAAATACAATACAAATTGAAGAATTAACAGCGTCTAGCTCTTTTGGCACTACACTTGATTATGTTGTTCATGAAGATGCCACAGAAGGGACACACTTCATCAATATTGATTATTCCCAAATATTACTGAGCAACAATGTTGATCCTATGCCTCAAACACAAATGAACATTGCAATACCAATTGAGGTACTAAACAGACCTGAGATAATCATTGAAACTATAACTCCTGAATCTATCTTTGCAAAATCTGAATTCTCTATACAGGCAACCATAACCTCAAATGATATTGATCTTGAGGATATTACTTTAGAAATAATTGCACCTGACATTGAATTTAGAGGAGATACTTTTTACAAATTATCGTCACTTGAAAAACAGACTCCCTATACAATCTCTGCAGAATTAATCACTCCTGTTGAAAATGTAACAACCGAATATACAATTCCTGTAAAAGTGGTGTTGACTTACACTGATGATTTGGGAGAGACAAATACTTCGACACAATCAATGCCTCTGTTATTGCGACCAAAAACCTTCATGGAATTAACAAATGATGGTGGAATTTGGATTGGAGATTTCTTTATTGCTCCTTATGTTAGCATAGGTACCATAGTTGGCATTCCTGCAGGTACGATACTGTCTCTAATCATTCGTCGTTCGCAAAACAAAAAGAAAGAATCCTCGACTAAATAATTCCAAAAAAAAAGTGTATATACATGAAAAAAGTGCTTCTGCCATGTTAAAGACAGTAAGTATTGCAGGAATTGAGGAACAAGGAGTTCCATTCAAAAGAGAAAGTACAAGCTTAGATGAAGCAACACAACATGTATCTCTTGGTAATCTAACCTGGATAGAATGTGTAGTTGATGACATTGTTAGCGAAACTCCAAAGATTCTTGAAAAACTAAATATCAATATGGATTCTAGCACATTACTTTCTGGTTATCTCACAGAATACGAAGATGTTGGAGATACTCTTGGAATTATGGTTCCTTTTATTTTCACAGGAGAAAATAGAACACAAACTTCACCATGCTTAATTTTTGTAAAAAAGGATCTAATTGTCACAATACATGATGACTATGGCGGAAAAATTACAAAATTATACAATTACTCAAACTCTCTAATGAGAAAACTACCACAAACCCCAGAAAATTGGGCAGAAAGACAAACAATGTTACTCTTTAGATTGCTTGATGAAGTAAGTGAAACAAATTTCTCTGCTCTTAGAACAATTGTTGAACGTGCAGAACAAATTGAAATTGATCTTGCAGGTTCACGTCAAATACACAGAGATCTATCTACTGAATTATCTAACATGAAAAGATCACTTTTGTCTTTTCTTAACGCTGTGTGGGCTACTCATGATACTGTAAGAAATCTCAAGTATGGTGATCCTGATATGTTAACTGATGATGACGACATATTGGAAAAATTTGAAGTTATTCTTGCAACTTTGGACAGACAAATCCAAATGGCAGAAAATGTAATGGAGGTTATATCTACAGGTATTACTGTTATACAAACAGAATCTACAAATCAATTAACCAAATTGATAGTTTGGTTAACCGTAGCTGCTACTGCAGTTCTAGTCCCTAACACACTTGCAACAATATTTGGTATTCCTGGACTTGAATTTTCTTACGTGTGGGTTATTCCTGTATTGATATTTGCTACAGCTTTATCATCAATTATCACATTTAGATGGACAAAACAATATAGAATTTTACCATTTGGTTCATCTAAACTGAAACGTATAAAGCGTAAATTCAAAAAATAGTCTCAGTTAGCAAACGTAGCTATAAGATTAATACAACAAAAAAATTCAGTTTCTTTGTGGCCTCTGTCGTCCAATGGCTAGGATAGGGGATTGTGGATCCCCGGATGGGTGTTCGATTCCCCCCAGAGGCCCCTTAATTTCTAAAAAATACCAAATTTGCTTGATTCCATTTCTTCTTTTATGGCAAATTTTATTTTCAGATCTTTTCCTTCCATTCTTTCAGATAATAAAGAAACAAATTTTTTGTCCAGACCTTTTCCCTTGTAATTGGTGAATTGTTCTCCCATCATATCTGCAAGTTTAGTGACCATTTCTCTATTTACAGATGCAACAAAGAAGTGCCAGCCGAATGCAAATTCTGAGTCGGTGATAACGAAATCATCTTGTCCATGGACAGTTGATTCCATATTGCTTAGTACTTTTCCAAGCTCTTTGCTTGTTTTGTCATATTCTGTAGCTGAGACATTGATGTTTATTCTCTCTTCCATACTAATACTTGATTTTTGGAAATAAAAGGTTGACTTGTTATTTCAACAAGTGCTCAATCTCAATTCCAAAATATTCTCTTAGAATTGCAATGTATGATCTTATTGACTCTGGAATTTCTTCTCCACATGCAACTCCAAGATTCTTTGCGTTTATCCAAATTGTTAATGCTTGAATAATGACAAGAAATCTGTCATTTTCTGGATTGTCACGACCTATTGATTTTGTATATCTCTCTGCATATTCCCATGCCGTTACGAATCCTATACATTCTGTTTCAAACACTGCTAACAATTGTTTTTTTAAATCATCTGTTTGGTTTAACGGAGTTTTATTCATGATGTATGGAAAATCAACCTTTTGTGGTAAACATCCTGGTAATGGTGCCCAAATTGTAATTATTCTAACATCATTTTTTAATTTTTGAAATTTTTCAACTAAAGTTTCTAAAATTTCTGCATCCATGAACCAACATAAAATTACATCTGCATCATCAAACTTTGCTTCACAAACATCTTGTTGAATTACTTTGATGTTAGAATTGTTTTCTTCACCAATTGTTTTTTTTGCAAGATTGATCATTTTTTCTGAATTATCAATTCCAATAGCATTTTTTACATTAAATTCATCTCTTGCAATTTTAAGACTAATTCCGTTTCCAGAACCAAGATGATAAAATGTATCGTCTTCGCCTATTTCTGCAAATTTAAAAATCTCTCTAATAGTATCTGGAGGAATTTGAATTTCTTCTCCTGACAGAATGGATTGTGGTAATGTGGATAGATATTCTTCGATTTTCAATGTACTGATAAAATATTTAGAGAATTTATTCCCTTATGCTCTCTAAAACTGACACTGCCTGCCATAATGTAGTTCTGACAAATGATGGTACATTTGGATCCTGTGTAATGTCATCTAAACTGCTAATTGCATTGGCAGCTCTTACTGATATTGAATATTCATCAGTTTGTAACTCTATGATCAAATCTGAAATTGTTTTTTTGAAATTCTTTGGTGTTGAATGGCTGGTTGCTAGTTGATTGAGTGTTTGAATTGCACTTTCCATTGCTTGTTTATTCTCTTCACTCATTTTGTCTACGAACTAAATCCATTTTATATTCTTAATAATTTTTCTTATTTTATGGAAGATCTTCCTCGACTAGCTCGTGATTCTGACAAAAAAGATGTTTTGAGTTTTTGTAAAAAGACGTTTTCTTGGGGTGATTACATACATGAGGTATGGGATAGTTGGATTGCTGAGGGAAATCTAATTGTTGTTGATAATGATCAAATTCCTATTTCAATGATACATGCTGCATTTTATTCAGATGAAAACATGATTTGGATTGAAGGAATACGTGTTGATAAAAATTTTAGAAAAAATGGTATTGCTCAAAAAATGATTTCGTATCTTGAAAAAACTGCAAAATTAAAAAATTGTAAAATTTCTCGAATGCTTATTGCATCTGAAAATGAGCCATCTTTGACATTAGCAAAAAAAATAGGCTACAAAATAATATCAAAATGGAATTATTTCTCCCTAGAATCTAGATTGATAGATGAAGAAACTGGTATTACATCTGATACTTGTATAGATTCTATTGATAGTTTTGATCAAAAAAACTCTCATTTTATTGAATCTTGGAGATGGATTCCACTAACTGATCAACGACTAAAAAAATTAAATTCTGAAAAGAAGATATTTTACCAAAAAGACAACGAAAAGATAACTACACTAGGCATAATCACTGAGTCAAAATCTTTTGAAAATACAATAATTCTGCAACTAGTTTCTGGAACAAACTCTGAAAATATGATAAAGTTTACACAAAATCTTGCATATCAAAAAAATTATTCAAAAATTAGAATACTAACTGAACTCGAATCATTACCTTCAATTCAAAATTTAGAAAATAAATTCCCGTTCTATTTAATGGAAAAAAAACTCTAATCTACAAATTTAACTTTGTTTTGAATGGTTCCTAGTTTTTCAATCTCCATCTCTATGTGGTCGCCATTTTTTAGGTATGGTATGTTTGGATTATTTAGTGCAACACCGGCTGCAGTTCCAGTTGAAATAATATCTCCTGGTTCCAATGTAATTGATTTACTAAGTATTGATATTATTGATGGGATTTTTATGAACATGTTTGACGTTGTAGAATTTTGTCTTACTTCGCCATTAATTTTTGTTAAAAGCTTGAGATTTTGAGGATCATCAATTTCATCTTTGGTTGTAATCCATGGACCACATGGTGCAAATCCATCAAACGATTTTGCTCTTGTAAATTGTTTATCCTTTGCTTGAATGTCTCTGGCTGAAACATCATTGAGTATCATGTATCCAAAAATCACATCCATTGCTTCTTCTTCTGAAATATTTTTACATTTTTTTCCAATAATCAGAGCAAGTTCTATCTCATAATCCAATTCTTTTACAAAATTTGGACAAATAATCTCTGCATTAGTTCCATTTAGGGCAGTTCGTGGTTTGTTTACAATTGCCGGTTCTTTTGGAGGTGTTAGTTTTTGTTCCTCTGCATGGTCTTTGTAGTTAAATGCCAAACAGATAATTTTGTTAGGATTAGGGATTGGTGCTAAAACATCAAAATCTGATAAATCATGCTTGAACTCAATCTCATCGATTTTTGGTAAAACCTCTTCAAACCATCCATCAAATAGAAAATCTCTAACATTCATTGGAATTGGTATTCCAGTAGACTGTGTTATGTCGTCTTTTGTGGCAATTTTACCGTCTTTGACTAAACCAAAAGTTTCCCTGTCTGATTTTACTACTCTTGCAATTTTCATTTTTTCTCACTTGTGGGTAAATATGACTTGGTGGGTAGATTCTTTTCTACAATATCCAAATCTTATGAATTGGATTTCATCACCGTCTTTTAATTCTAAGTATGTTTGTTCAACATAACCTTCGATTTCTTTAAGACTGTCTTCGTTGAATGTCTCTCCAAAAAATAACTGATCCGGAACAATAATTTTGAGTTTTATTGGTTCTCCGGCTACCCATTGTATCTTTTTTTCAATATTCTCGGCATTTTCTGAAATAAATTCAGCTGTAAGATTTGAATCATCTTCTACAATCTTGAAAATTCCAATGCCAAGTAATCTAACGGATTCGCCTTTTTTCAACTCCTTAGCATCGTCGCCGTCAATCAAAACAGAATCATTTACCGTAACAGTTCGTTTTCCCAAGTCGATTGTAGGGTGATTTGGTAAATGCAATTCGTTTGATGGAAGGTTTGTGACCTTCATCTCTTTTGGATTGCGAACCATGTGAAGTCTAATGCTCTCTGAATCAATTATTTTCTTGTTGAATGCTTCTAGCGATGCAAATGGAGAAACCGTATCATTTTTTGTTAATCCTAAGGATAAAACAAATTTTTTCACCGCCTCTGGTCTGATACCTCTTCTGCGAAGTCCTTCCAATGTAGGTAATCTTGGGTCATCATACCATGGAACTTTACCATTTTCAATTAGTGGTTTTAGGGCACTCTTTGATACTGGCATTCCTTCCAAGTCTAATCTTCCAAAAAAGATGAACTCAGATTTCTCCATTCCCAATTTATCCAAAATTGTATGATGTAGCTCCTTTCTTAGTTCAAACTCCTTTGACCTCATAGCATGTGAAACCTTGCTAATGCTGTCAAAAATTATGCCTGCAAAGTCATATGTTGGCCAAACCTTGTATTTTTGCTCCTGCCGTGCGTGTCTTTTTGTGTTAATTCTGAATAATGCAGGGTCACGCATAGTTGTATTTCCTGACTGCATATTGCCTCTAAATCGTAATAAAGCCTGTCCTTCTTTGAAACCCTTCTCATCAAACATCTTGTGCCATAACTTTTCATTTTCTTCTACGCTTTGTTTTGTACAATTGCATTCAATCATCTCTCTTCTATCTTTACTAATGCTGTCTTGACTACATGTGCAAACATATGCATCATTTGATTTTATAATTTGATCTGCTTTCTCATAAAGCACATCCAAATTATCTGAAACATGTTCTACACTGTCATATTTTATTCCAAGCCAATCCATTCCAACTTTTATTGCAGCATAATATTCTAATCTCTCTGTTCCAGGATTTGTATCTTCAAATCTTAAGATTAATTTTCCACCATGCATCTTTGCATATTCTTCACTGATTACGGCTGCCTTTGCATGACCGATGTGTGGATAGCCATTTGGTGCTGGAGGAAATCTTGTGATTATCTCTTTTCCTTCTGTATTTTTTAGTGGTGGTAAGAGACTTTGTTTTTCAGGTTTCTCCTTTTTTACTTCTAATAACTCAGGATATTTTTCTTGTATCTCTTTTTGTTGTTCTTCAATTGGAATTTGATTTATCTCTGAAACAATTTCAGTAATGATCGGTCCTATCTCTTTAGCTTTTTGTCTTAATTCTGGAACGTTTCCCATGATCTTTGCAAGAATTGTTTTGTCTCTTGTTTGACCGTCATGCTCTACAGCATTTTGCAAAGCAAATTTTCGAATTTCATTTTTTATTTCTTCGTCATTCATTTTATAATGCAACTAGCTTAACAGTATCCATCTTTTTATTAATTTGAAAATTCTTTGTAATATCATTAACAGATTCTGATTCTCCTTTTAAGATGAAAAGTTCCATACATTTGTCTCCTTCAATCTTACTGTGTAAATGCATCGTAATTAGATCTTCATAGGAATGTTTGACTTCAGTTACCTGGTTATCATATTCGTCATTATGTACTACTAGCAATATGGCATTGACATTTCCAGAAAGATCTTCTTTTTGTTTTTCTTCAGAAACAAAACTTCGTATTCCCGCTCTGATTGCATCTGACCTGCCTGAAAATCCAAGATTTTTCTGCAAGGTATCAATTTCCTTTAGAATTTCCTCAGTTAATGAGATAGAAACTATTGGCATACGCTAATTGTTATTAAGAAACATAAAAATTTTAACTAAATGTTATTAACTTTTTACACATTTATTAATAACATTTTTTGATTATTTCTATGGAAAACTCGGCAAGTCTGCACGAAAGCAACCGCATGCTTCAGTCGTACATTCAATCTTGCCTTGTTTTCACCCGGGTTGATTATCTATGAATAAAAATTCATCAATTGCTATTGTAGCTGGTATTGTTATTGCAATTGGAGTAATTGCATCTGTTTTGGCATTCAGTGGAATTTCAAATGACGCCACACCTTTGCCTGCTGATGACACAGGAAATCAGCTCGTACCACAAGAAGAAAAAATTACCATCTTAACATCATTTTATCCGTATCACGAATTTACAAAAAATGTAGCTGGTGATGTTGCTGAAGTTAAACAGTTTATGCCATCTGGAGTAGAAGCTCATGATTGGGAACCACGTGCCCAGGAAATTCAGTCTTTGAAAGATGCAGATGTTTTTGTATACAATGGATTAGGAATGGAATCTTATGTTGACCAAATAATTGAATCAGGAGAGTCTGATAATGTTTTATTTGTTAAGGCATCTGAAGGTGTTGAACTATTAGAATTTGAAGATGGACACGATGATCATGCAGGACACGATGATCATGCAGGACACGATGATCATGACGAACATGATGAACATGCAGAAGAATTTTACAAAGAAATTGCACTAGTAATTGAAGAATTTGAACATGGACATATGACTGAATCACAATCTATTGAAGCCATAGAAGAAATACTTCATGAACATGAAGGTGATGGACATGATCATGGAGCAGGTGCAATTGAAGAAATTGAACATGTGTTACATGAAATTGAAGATGGACACATTGGAGGTCCAGAAGGACTAGAAGAGATTCACCACTTAGTTTCTGGTGAAGATGTACATGATGAACATGCCAAAGAAGATGATCATGATGATCATGATGAACATGCCAAAGAAGATGATCATGATGAACATGAGGAAGGAGGACATGATGGACATCATCATGATTACGAATTTGATCCTCACATTTGGTTAGACCCAATTTTAGTAAAGCAACAAGTTAACGTTATACGTGATGGATTAATCGAAGCAGATCCTCAAAACAAAGAATACTATGAAGAAAATGCTCGTATTTACAATATCAAAATGGATGCACTAGATATGAAAATACAAACAACATTATCCTCATGTCAGAAAGATACAATTGTTCCATACCATAATGCGTTTACCTATCTTGGAGAAAGATATGACATACACATTATGGCTCTAGGTGGCACGGCACCTGATTCCGAAGCATCCGCTGCAGAAATTGCTGAATTTGTTGATTTTGTTAAGGACAATGACATCAAGGTAATATTTTCCGAAGAGTTAGTTGATCCTAGACTTGCAGAAGTAATTGCAGACGAAGCAAATGCTCGAGTCATGTTATTCAGCCCAATTGAAGCACTAACTCCTGAAGAAGAAGGTACAGACATTTCTTACATAGACAAAATGGAACAAAACGTAGATTCTCTAAAGGTTGCACTTGAATGCCAATGAAAGGATGTAAGACTAAACAATCACAGTTTCAAGAAAGCAACGACCCAAGTGTAAATGAAATTCAAATTGAAATAAATGATTCATCTTCAACTCATAACAATAATTTTGCAATTACACTAAAATCAAAAAACGTTGATGTTGACAGATTACTTCCAATGGCAAAACAGTGGATAACAGAACATAAACAAAAGACCTGGCAAGGTGTATAACTATGATAGTAACATGCGGTACTATGGTGGCTTTTGAATGTCGGTAACTTCTGTATTAGATGTAAAAGATCTAACAATACACTATGATAATCATCCTGCAGTAGATAACATCAGTTTTGATGTAAAACAAGGTGATTGTTTAGGAATTGTTGGACCAAACGGTGCTGGTAAAACTACATTATTCAGAGCAATTCTCGGACTACAGCCATATTCTGGGAACATCAAATTGTTTGGATTTGAAGATTCAAAGTATGATTCAATTATTCCGCTAATTGGTTATGTTCCACAAAGAGTGACATTTGAACCAAATTTTCCTGCAACTGTTTATGATGTCGTTTCAATGGGATTGATTTCTGATAAACGAATAGTACAAGGTATAAAATTAATTCAAGAATGTGATTGTTGTTGGAACAGAATATACCAATCAATCAAAAAGAAAGATGACAAAATAACTCAAGCTCTGCATACTGTAGGATTAGAATCTCTTAGAAATAGAAGAATTGGTGAACTTTCAGGAGGAGAATTACAACGTGTCTTTATTGCAAAAGCCCTAGTAAAGGATCCTTTATTGCTCATTCTAGATGAACCTGTTGCTAGTGTTGATGTTGAATCACAAACAAAATTCTATAACGTAATTAAAACTATTAATGAACAAAACAATATTACTATAATCTGGTCTTCACATGATCTCGATGCAATATCAAAATATGCAAATAGAGTTGCATGTATGAACAAAAAACTCTTTTTCCATGGAGAGAAAGAAAAATTCTTTTCGGATAAAGAACTTCTTAAAACGTATACTGAATCATCAATGCAAATGCACATGCATGATCATAATCATGACATGCATTAATGGATATGAAAAAAAATGATTCTTGAAGCTCTCTCTTATGGATTTATGCAAAAAGCACTAGTTGCAGGAATTGCAGTTGGTATAATCTGTTCATTCATGGGAACATTTCTAGTACTTCGACGTTATTCCTTGTTTGGTGATGGAATTGCACATGTTGCATTTGGTGGTATCTCCGTTGGTTTATTCTTAGGAGTATTTCCATTATGGACTGCATTCATTGTCTCAATATTTGGTGGACTAGGACTCCAAAAACTAAGACAAAGCACCAAAATATCTGGCGATGCAGCAGTTGCTGTAGTTTTAGTTTCTGGTTTAGCTGTAGGTGTTATACTGGTAAGTTCATCTGGTGGATTTTCAGTAGATCTCTTTAGCTTTCTGTTTGGAAGTATTCTTCTAATAAGTAATGAAGACACTATGATGATTCTTGGTATTAGCGCTGGTATAATCACTACATTAGTTGTTTTACAAAAACAATTTCTTCATCTTACATTCAATGAAGAACAAGCTAAACTAGTCGGATTAAGAACAACTTTGTTAAATTATGCTTTTGTTGTTCTTGCGTCTATTACGGTTGTAACCTCTATGAGATTAGTTGGAATACTTCTAATCTCTGCACTAATCGTGATTCCAAATATTACAGCAATGATGTTTGGTAAAGGATTCAAAAAGACAGTTTGTATATCAATGGGAATTTCAACTATTTCTGTAACAAGTGGAATACTCTTGTCTTATTCTCTCAATCTTGCAGCATCGGGAACTATAGTCATCATAGCAGTTGGAATTCTAGTTGGTACTTTAGTCTTAAAATCAACAGGAATATTACGAAAAGTTGACATTAAGACTCCCTCAAAAATAACCCATAACAGCTAGGACTGAAGAACTTGAAAACTTCATTACTAGATCAAGGAATCAAAAATTTTGAGAATGAAAATTTTACAAAAGCAATAAAAATATTTGAAAAGATTCTAAAATTAGATCCTGATAATCCTGAAGCGATAATTAACAAAACATCATGTCTTGCAGAAATTGGAAAGTATGATGAGGCGATAAAACAATTAGAAATTTTTCTTAAGAAAAATCCTGATGACTTTGTTGCATTATACAATAAGGGAACAACACTGTATGATATGGATCGATATGAAGAGGCATTAGATACATTTGACACTGCATTGAAAATAGATTCAAAAAACTCTCAAGCACTTTGTAACAAGGCAAATGTTCTTGTTGCATTAGGACGACATGATTATGCAATACGTGTGTATAATCGTGCTTTACAGGTAGAACCAAAAGATGTTGAAATTTTAAACAATATTGGAATTGTATATGCTGGACAAAAAAAGCATAAAAAAGCAATAAAGTTTTTTGAATCTGCACTTGATGCACAAAAAGACGATATTGATTCATTGTGTAATCTTGGCAATTCTCTGTTAGAAATTGAAAAAAACAAGTTGGCATACGATTGTTTTAGACAAGCAGTGAAACTCGATCCAAGCGACTTTGATGCAACTTTTCGTCTAGCAATCACATGTAATAATTTGAAAATGCCTGAGAGAGCGCTAATTTACTTTAACAAATTACTACGTCGTGATAGAAAAAACATTGATGTTCTAATCAACAAAGGATACTCATTACATCTAATGGGAAAATACCGAAATGCCATACTTTGTTACAACAAAGTCTTAAAACAAGATCCAAAAGAAATGAATGCAATATACTACAAATCAAAATCTACTGCAAGACAAAATGATGAAAAGCAAACATGCGAATTAGTCTCTAAATTATTAAAATTTGATTCATCACATGACCATGACCATGACCATGACCATGACCATGACCATGACCATATGGGCTTTTTAGAAAAAATTCAAAAAGATTCTGACTTTAAGAAAATGAAAAAAAATGCTAATTTTTTATTCATGCTTAAACACAACTAGAATTCTGAAAATTTCCTTATATTTCACAATTACGTCTACTGAAATTGTTAAAACACTGGTTTGTCATCTAAAACGGTATGATAAAGACTCCTTGTCCATTATGTAACAAGCAAATGGCTGAACATAACAAAAGCCAAATTGAAAAATGTTTGTGGAGATTTGTCAGAGAAGCCAAAAATCCAGTTGCATATGCTTCAATTAATACAATAAAGTGTCCTGAATGTGAAAAACAAATGTTAGATCATACTGTTCCTGAAGCAAATGAATGTGTAAACCAATTCATAGCTGATGTTGAAGATTTAGAAATTATCTAAAGACTTCTTTTCACTACGAAATCTAAAAGACTAACCATCTCATTTTTGTCACTGCCTGAGTAACTATCTAGTGATTTTGTTGCCTTTGTTGCATATTGTAATGCTTTTTTGCGTACTTCCTCTTCAATTCCAAGTGAACGAATTGTATTAACTGCGGTTTGTACGTCTTTTTTTGCAGCATTAGATTTTCCAAAAACTTTGAGAATTTTTTTCTTGTCACTTCCCCTTGCTTTTCTTATTGCTAAGAGAATTG
>MPLT02242652.1_pt1 | contig 18371 bp, 17 predicted proteins | sample 1617391 | NCBI WGS metagenome assembly MPLT02 (sample SAMN05944800, study PRJNA350692) | marine metagenome | biome: marine; feature: ODZ; material: water; isolation source: 70 m water sample filtered on 0.2 um supor filter | place: Pacific Ocean | collected 2012-04-08 | depth 70m m
CTCCTTCTTCCATTTCCTGTAGCAGGGCTTGCAGAGGCTAATCTTGCGTACCTTCCGGGAGATGCGGGAGGACCCCCATACATCTACGGCCCTGTCGTAAGCCATCTTCCTGCCGCCTGCCTTCTTGTCCGCCCAGTTGCCGCATCCCTTGATGTCGCAGGGGACTTCTCCGACGAACTCGGCCTTCTCCTCCTTCGCTGATCCGTCTTTGCCGCCCGTGGAGGCGAGCCTCCTCTTCTTCGCCCTGGACTTGAATCCCATTGAGTCTCGGGTAATGGGGGTCGATTAGAAGGTTGCTTCGGACAACTCGATGTCGAATGGGCCACCAGCGCTGGCTATGGATGCCAGGCGGTCTGGGCCCACGCCGACGCTGACCACAGGGACCCCGGATATCTCCTCTATCCTGGATAGGTACGCCCTGATCGATTCAGGCAGGGAATCAATCCCCTCGCCTTTCCTGGATTCCTCGGCGATCTGGATCCACTCTTCCTCTTCCATGGCCGGGAAGCCAGGATGTGTCTCGTATACCGGTTTGCACCTGCTTAGTTCCTCGGAGGAGGATGGCAGGTGGGATATCTCCTTGCCATCTAGTTCGTACGAGATGCATATCTTGAGCTCGTCAAGACCGCCTAGGACGTCCAACTTGGTCACCACCAGGCCGGTGTATCCGTTGAGCCTCTGGCTCTCGTTCAATGCCACTGCGTCGAGCCAGCCTGTTCTACGGGGGCGGCCCGTGGTCGTCCCGAACTCGTGACCGACGACGGACATCTGCTTTCCTGGCCCCTCCTCGAGGGAAAGTTCGGTCGGGAACGGGCCATTCCCGACACGGGTGGTGTAGGCCTTGGTGATGCCGTAGCAGTGTTCGATGTGCCCGGGGTGTATGCCTGCACCGTGAGTCGCGTTGGCCCTGCAAGTGATCGAGGAGGTTACGAATGGGTATGTGCCCTGGTCGATGTCGAGCATTGCCCCCTGAGCGCCCTCCAGTAGAACTTGCTCCCCTGCCGCAAGAGCGGAGTCGAGCATCGGCCCCGTCGCTCGAATGGCGTTTGAGAACCTCTCATGGATCCATTCTAGTTCGGATCCTAGTTGTTCTGGATCGATACGATCCTCCACCCCAACTGTGGCTAGTTGGTCGTTCATCCTCCCTGCCATTTCGCCTATCTCCGAGTCCCTTCCAATAAGGAGGCCGACGTCGACGAACCTGAGTCCGACCCTCTCGGTCCTGTCCCTGTAAGCAGGCCCGATGCCCCTGCCGGTAGTTCCGACGACCTTGTCGGCAGAGTCGTATAGCCTGTGGAAGGGGAGGATGACGGCCGCCCTCTCGCTGATGAAGAGCCTCTCCCCCTCGGGTTGCTCCCCGGTGAGTTCTGCCCACTCCCTGAGCTCCCTGTCCAAGACCCATGGGTCTACCACCATCCCGCAACCGAGCACCAGTTTGCATTCCCTGGAGGTGATTCCCGAGGGGAGGAGGTGCATCTTGAGGGTAGTCCCCCCAGCCACTATTGTGTGGCCCGCGTTATTTCCTCCTTGGAATCGGACAGCCCACTGGGAATTGGGTGCAAGCTGGTCTATGGCCTTGCCCTTACCCTCGTCCCCCCATTGGGCACCGAGCACGACGCTGGCTGGCACGTGACTAGTAACACGGCCAGAGGTGTTTGAATGCTTTGGAAGGGGGGCGTGGGAATAAGGAAGCGTGGGAAGCGATTATGAAGGTCGGGCAGGTCGCGCGACAACATGGCACAGAGGCATCCTGAGGCGGAAGCGAGGCTACTGATCAAGTGGATCTGCATGAACTGCTCCGCAACTCACCGAGCCCATGGTGGGGTCAAGCCTCCTCGATCATGCAGGAAGTGTGGCTACAACAAGCTAAGGAAGAAGGCTGCAGAACGCAGGTCGACGTGAGCATGAGCATCGGTTCTGCTGGACTCGAAGGATTCGCTCTGAGTTTGGGACTAATCCTCGCTATAGGGCCCCAAAATGCGTTCGTCATGAGGCAGGGTCTGAAGAGATCCCATGTTTTCGCCACATGCCTGGCTTGCTCCTTGGCTGACGTCATCCTGATTGCAGCGGGAATTCTGGGAGTGGGCGCATTGGTCTCAAGCATAGAGGGCGCAGAGCCGCTGATTGCTATGGGGGCAGCAGCGTTCCTGGCTGGTTATGGGATCCTGAGGGTCAAGTCGTCGATGAACCCAGAGGCGATTGATATCGATGGTGATGCCGAGGGGAGCTTGTCGGCCACCATGGCAGCACTTCTGGCGATAACCTTCCTGAACCCCCACGTCTACTTCGATACCCTGCTTCTGATCGGCAGTGCCTCTACTGGATTCATTGGCGACGAGAGGCTTGCCTTCGGGTTCGGTGCTGCATTGGCATCATTCGTTTTCTTCTTCTCCCTTGGTTACGGGGCGAAGAGGATGTCCAAGGTTCTGAACAGCCCGGAGGCATGGAGGGTCATCGACAGGGGCATAGCCGTAGTGATGTTCGTAATCGCAGGTGCAATAATCCAGCCACATCTATGACAGGATTTCACCCAACGCCGATACCAGCGACTCGATGTCCTCGAGGCTGTTGTCGATGTGAGGGGACACGCGTAGCAGACCGGATCTGCTGGTTACTAGGATGGAGTACTCAGATTGCAGCCGGTCTGCGACGTCCACGCTGCTAGTGCCGCTGGGAAGCCTCAGGCTGACTATGGCGCTCCTCTCCTCCTCGGACATGGGAGAGGAGATCGCAACCTCCATTCCACTGATCCCCCTGACCAGCGAGTCAACGAGCTCCAAGTCATGCCTCCAGACCTCCTCCATGCCGATCTCGACCAGCTCTTCGATGGCAGCGGCGAGTCCGAGGGCAGCTCCGAAGTGGATGGTGGTGTACTCGAACCTGCTCGCGTCCTCTGGAAGAACGAGCCTGTCTGCACGTAGATCCCATAGGTCGGCGTTGCTCCTGAATCCGATCAGCCCGGGATTGAGGTCCCTCACCACCGCGGGCGAGATGTAACCGACGGCAGCACCGTAAGTCCCCCTCAGCCACTTGTATCCGGATGAGACGATGGCGTCTGCCTTGGTGGAGTGCGCGTCTATGGGCACCATCCCCATCGACTGCGTCGCATCTACGACTAGTAGCGCCCCCACGGAGTGAGCTGCTTCGGAGAGCTTCTCGAGATCGTACCTCTGGCCGTTGGAGAACTCCACGTGGGAGACCGTTACGACCGAGGTCCGCTCGTCGATCAGCGCTAGGATGTCATTTGGGTCCGTGTACAGGGAGTCGTCGTGCTCGGCGAGTCTGATCTCAGCGCCATTGGACTCGCAGACCCTAGCCCATGGGTATACCGTGGAGGGGAAGGCGACTCTGCTGGAGACTACGTTGGAACCCTCTGGAGGGGAAATCGCCCATGCGAGCGAGCAGAGTAGCTCGGTAGCGCTGGAGCCGACGCATACGTCACCGATTCCGCAGGAGAGGAGTTTCGAGGCCGCCTCCCTGAGTGGCATCATGCCCTCCTTCTCGGCCTCTCCGTCGAACTCTGCGGCCCCTCCCCTGGCCAGAGAATCGGCCCATTCGGAGGAAATGCGGTGGGCCACCGGCGATGTCGTGGCGACGTTGGCGTAGGATAGGTTGGTCCATTGGGCCATGTCTAACAGCATGACTGAGGGGGTCTTTCTCTTCAACCCTCAGGAGCGGCTGACTTCGTTCAGCATCTCCTCGAGAGCGGTTTGGAGCTGGAGGCACAGAGGCCCATAGTGCCCCGGAAGGTTTGGATCGTTGAATATCTCATCGAGTATCGATGCGGTCATCCCTAGCCTGACGTCCATGTCCTTCCCTGCATTGAGAAGCCACTTCTCCACGGCGTCCTTCGAGGCCGACCTGATGTTGCGGGGGACCTGGTTGTCGTCTAATTGTCCGAGGACCTGCGCAATCTGCTTGATTCGAGTTTCGATATCTGACAAGGTCCCATCTCCGTGTCTCCCAAAGTAGGGCCCGCCTTAAGCGCATCCCAAGTGGACGGATCACTTCCTCGCGATCCAAGATGACCACGGCATGTTCTCACTGTTGGCCAGGCCGTGCCCTGTGCCCTCCGAGCCGAGGGCTATCATCCCGACCTCGGCGCCATCCTCCAAGCACTCATCCAGAGCCCACATCATCGACTCCTCGAGGTCATTGCCCCCGAGGATCCTCTCTGCCACCCTGAAGCTGAGCATGCCCCTTGTAATCGCCTCGCCGATTCCCGTTGCGCCCACGCCGACCCCCTCTTGGACCCAGAATCCGCAACCCGGCAGAGGGACGTCACCGACCCTCCCGGGTGGTCTGTCGCTGCATCCGCCGGTGCTCGTCGCGCATGCGATGGAGCCGAAGCGGTCCCTGGCGATCACCCCGACGGTGTCTGTTGCCTCCTTGAACGGGGGCCTGCCCTCCACGGGGGCCTTGGGGAATGCCTTTGCATCCGCCCAAGCCCTCGCCCCTTCCCCTGTGAGGCCGTTTATCTGCTCGTCTAGGAGGTCGGCTGCGACCCTGATCGGGTTGGGGGTGTCCTCCATTGCGATGACGAAGCCCATCCTCCCGTCCGAGACCTGTATCGAGGCATCGAGGAGGACTGTGCCGTCGGTCCTGAACACCGATCCCGTTCCGGCGTTGAATACCGGGTCGTCCTCCAGGACTACGCATGCCTCCACTGCTGCTTCCACGGCGGAACCTCCTGACTCGAGTATCCCGGCGGCTATCGCCACTGCCCTCTCAACGTTTGCAAGCCTCTCTGGACCCGCTCCTGCGCCACCATGTGCTACGACTGCCGGTATGGACAAGTTAGGAACCTCCTGGCAGGGCTTTCCCCCCCTCGGGCGTCCGTAACAGGAGTTGCAGTAAAAGTGCTGCTAGGAAGAATATCCCGGACACCCTGAAGCAGGTATGGTAAGTCCAAAGTCCGGTCCCCTCCACTGTGGATGACCAGATGACTGCCGATAGGAAGGGGCCGATGATTCGAGCCAGCGCACCGAGTCCCTCCTGCGCCCCCATAATGGTCCCCAGCTCGAAGCCGCCATCCTTGGTGGCGAAAGTGAGTAGCGAGTTCTGCGTGGGCATGAAGACTCCGTTGCCTATCGCGAAGAAGGCGCAGGAGCAGAAGATCAACCAGCCGATATCGGGGGACGCATAGGGTATGCTCGAGATGCCTAAGCCGGCGAGGGCGGTCCCGACGACCATCATGCTCCTGAGGTTGAACCTCTTCGTGAGGGGCCTAATTAGGCCGCCTTGAACGACCACACCCAGTAGGCCGACGAATGCGAATGCCCATCCGTTATCCCTCTCGCTCCAGCCTAGGCCACCGCTATCTGGATCCATGGACGTGAAGAGTATGAAAGTCCCGTGCATCATGGTGAACCCCACCAGGAACAGGAAGTTCACGTTGACGAGGGCGGAGATGGTGGGCATCCTCATCACGGTGGTGATCCTTGAGAAGGTCTCCCCCAGATGGCTGATGGGCGACTTATCTGACTCTGACCTAGACTCTGGCGGGAGGCTCTCTGGGAGCTTGAAGAAGGCGAGGATGAGCGCGATTGCGGACATGGCACTTGAGAAGATGCACGGGAGGAGGTATGGGTAGTCGATCCAGAACTCGCTATCGAACGGCCCACCGAATCCGGTTGCGGGATCGGATAGGACCCCTCCTAGGAAAGGGCCGATCATGAAGCCGAGTCCGAATGCTGCACCGAGCATCCCCATCCTTCCGGCTACCTCCTCGTCTTCGCTGATGTCGCCTATGTATGCCTTGGCTACGGCGATGTTGCCGTTCCCAGCGCCGGCTAGGAAGCGAGCGATGATGGCCATCGCGAGGCTGCCTGACAATCCGAAGACGATGAAGAAGACCGAGTTAGCCCCGAGGCCGAACATCAGTACTGGCCTCCTTCCGATGCGATCAGAAATAGCCCCCAGTATCGGGGTCGAGATGAACTGTGCGAGGGAGTATGTTGCTATCACAATCCCCACCCAGAAGTCACGGGATCCGGTGTCCACTATCCCCTCTGCAAATGCTAGGTCCTGTACGAAGTATGTCAGGAAAGGTATCACCAGCGTTAGACCGAGCATGTCCACCAGGACTACTAGGAACAGAATGACCATCGGGGAGTGTTGTCTGGAAGGCATGGCTACCGACACCGCTCCGAGAAGTGGCACTTCAAGAATTGGATAGGTCTCAGGCGGAAGGCTGCTTGTCCGTTCCAGTCGAGATTGTGTCGATTACCTTTGATAGCCTCTCGACTAGGCTGACCTTCTCGTCCTTTCCTACCAGTGCGTGCTCGAGAACTTCGTCAAGCGAGTCAACAGCCAGAATCTCGACCTGAGACTCGTACTTCTCGTCAATAAGGACGTCATTCATGTTGGACTTCGGTATGACGACCCGCTTGATTCCGGATTTAGCAGCGGCTTCTATCTTAGCTGATACTCCGCCAATTGGTAGGACCTCTCCGCGGACGGTCAGAGAACCGGTCATTGCTAGGTTCTGGTCGATGGGCACGCCCTCGAAGGCGCTGATGATGGCAGTGGCCATCGTTATCGAAGCGCTATCCCCATCGACATTGTGTGTGCCCGGGAACTGCACATGAAGATCGAAGTCCCTGATGTCCTTGCCAGTGAGTTTCTTCACGACAGCGCTGATGTTTGTTACGCTCTCCTTGGCCAGGTCGGAGAGCCCCCCGGTTGCGATCACCTGCCCGGACCTGCCCTGGGTGGGCGTGACCATGGCCTCGACAGGGAGAACCACTCCAGAGTAGTCTGACAGGCCGGTGTCTGCTCCAAGTACTGCTAGCCCGTTCACCCTTCCTACCCTCGTGCCCTCGTTCACTAGCATTGCGTACTCCGACTGCCTCTCGAGGTACCTGTCTGCTACTTGCTGCTCCAGTGGCTTAGCGATAGCCCTGGCCCTGACCACGTGCTTGGACTGGGTGAATTCGGAGGATTCCTCGGCGGCCAAGTCGCCTGCGATACGGACAAGGCCCCCTAGTTCACGGAGCCTGAGGGAAAGTTTCCCCCTCCTGCCGCTCCTCCTCTGAGCCTCTTTGAGCACCAGTGAGATTGCCTGCTTGTCGAAGTGTGGGATTGACTTGCCGGTGTCCTTGGTCATCTCGTTCCTTACTTCCTGTGCGATGAATCGGATCAGCCTGCGCCTGTTCCTCTCCGTGTCCTTCATGTCGGTATTGACGTATACCTCGTATCCGTATCCCCTTATTCTGCTCCTCAATGCTGGGTGCATGTTCTGGATACTGTCCAGGTTGCCGGCTGCGACCAAGATGAAGTCTGTCGGGACCGGTTCTGACTTCGTCAGGGCCCCTGATGATCTCTCCGAGCGGCCGCTGATGGAAAGCTCCCTCTCCTGCATTGCCACTAGTAGGGCCTGCTGCTCCTCCATTCTTAGCATCCTGATCTCGTCGATGTAGAGTACTCCCTTGTTTGCTCTGTGTACAGCACCGGGTTCAACCCTCTCGTGAGCCGGTGTTGCTAGATCCGCGCCCGATTGGAATGGGTCATGTCGGACATCGCCCAGAAGCGCGCCCGCGAGAGTCCCTGTTGCATCGATGAACGGGGGCTCGTCACTCCTCTCATGCTTGATGAGGAGTTTTGGGATGTTTGACTCGTCGCCTGCGGTTAGCCTTGTCCTGAGGAAGAAGTAGCCGAACACCAAGATGAACGAGCCGAAGATGAACGTGAGAATCTCTCCTGAAGAGATGGTGGCTAGCAGTAAGGCGGCCCCCACCACCAAGGCGATGAACAGGAGTGTCCTGTTGGTGCGCTCCCTCTGCTGGCGGACGTGAGCCCTGCGCTCGGCAATGAGCCTGGAACCCCTGCCTGCTGGAACCGTTCGAACCTTCGGCTCGTTCTCGTCCTCGTGGTTTCGGTAGACCAATATGTCCTCAAGCTGTTCAGGGGGGAGGAACTCAGTCATGGATCGGGCCAGCATTGACTTCCCGGTGCCTGGCTCCCCGACCATGATCATGTGGCGTCGCTGCTCAGATGCCTTCCTGACGACTATCGATGCTGCTTCCTGCCCAATCACCTGGTCGACCAGTTTTGGAGGGATTGGTACCTGCTCAGTTGACTCGATGTCAAGCCCCTCGATCCACTCTTCGACCGGGGTCTCGCATACTGGGTCCGAGTCGTCGGAGACGCCGAACGCCGACCCCTCTTCCCATGAGTCTAGAGGATCCTTCTGGGCCTTCTGGCCCTCTGAGTCCGGCTGCTCCTGTTCCGACATGGCTATCCCTCGGGGACTTTCCTGCTAGTGGCACCTTCTTGAAGGTGCGTCTGCACGGTCTGAGGCCATTATTGCCTAATTCTGCCTCTCCAGATACTGCTCGCCGTAGTACTTCCACTGATCCATGGTCCAGCCGGATGGGAGTCCGCCTTCGGGGAGAGGGGGGTAGATCTCCTCTTGTTTCTCAAAGTCAATTGACTCTTCCAGTTGTGGCCGGCTGGGTTCTTGGGGAGGGGAGTATGGGGGTTTGGAGTGCTCCTCCCTCGCCCCCCCCATTGCACCGGAGAAGTATAGGCCGGCCATGGTGCCACCGCCGATGAAGACCAGGAGGATCAGTATTCCAACGACGATTTCAATTGACGAGAGTCCGGAGTCCCCCTCGCCCGACTGTTGGTCGGCTTCCTTTTCGTCCCCCACCTCTACTGAAGGAGGTGTAGTCTCAGGCTCATTAGTGGTTGGGACCAGGATGTCCATCTGCTCAGGCGTCACCCAGTCCCACCCATCCGAATCTACTGCCTTCACGGATAGAGTCAGGTAATCACCTATGGATAGCCCAGAGCCATCAGAGGAAATGGCTTGGAAGGGTCCGAGGCCATCAGAGGAACCTGCTGAATGGCAGATTCCGACAATGCCGTTGCAAATAGACCACCGAACCTCGGAGTCGACCAGTTCTACTTCCCCGTTGTACTGGATTGTCACGGTGGGATTAGACCCGATCGAGAAATCCTCTAGCTCTACGTCAAGAACGCCCTCATCGAAGTCTGTTTGCCATGTGAGTGGCTTCGAGTCTAGGATTGTTACGACGAACTGCGAGGAGCTCCAGTCCCCATGGCTGTCAATGAGGGTTAGTTTGACGCTGTGCTCACCTGGATCTTCCCACATCATGTTGAGGACCCCGTTGATATGATCGAATTGGACCGATCCCGGTATCGCAGTATCTACATCGACCCAAATCTCCTCGTCCGGGTCGTCGACGTCTGACATTAGTGGGAGTATCCCGACTGATGCCGAATCACCGGCCTTCATTGTTAGTCCTTCGAGGCTGGAGACGTCGATCTCGGGGGCGTCGTTTACGTTAATCACGAAGAAGACGACCGAGGTCTGGGACGTCTTTGCGCCGTCGTCTGCCATTACGACAACCTCTGCCACCCCGTTGTAATCCTCATGGGCCGTTATTGCAGTGATTGTTTGGCCTGTCATAGAGACGTGGATCAAGTCTTCATTGCTGTTAGAAACGATTGACAGGGCAAGGTCGGATGCTGGTACCGGGTCGCCATTTTCATCGGAATCTGAGAGGAAACCTGTGAGTATTGTGCTGGCGGAACCTCCTTCGAAAACCGCCTGCGTGGGGATTGGTGACCATCTGGGTGCTCCGTTCTCTATAACGTTGAACAGGAGAAGGCCGTTGTTTACGTCCTCCCCATCGTCGATGAAGATGGAGATGCTCTGAGGTATTGGATTGCCCATCGAATCATCCAGAATTGAGTCGAATAGAACGGTAATCTCAGAGGTGGCTGAGTTCCACCCCTTGAACTCAGGATCTGAGCTGGTGATTGAGAGCATTGACAATGGAGTCTCGGCATCGCTTACCAGGCCCACGAGTGAAACGGTCTCAGTGGAGTCTATTTTCACCGTGGGGATGCCAACGAAACCTGCATCGTTGCTGCTCAGGACCCGGGGTAGTGCATTGCTGAGTTCGAAGGCCTCGCTTGTTACCAGCCATTCGCTCTGCTGGCCTGAAGCATCCTCCCACATCACTCTGGTGTCGTAAGTTCCGGATTCTGCATTTGGGGGGGTTTGAATCGTGTGGACGTATACCGAATTTGCACCTGAGCCCTCCATCTCCGGTGCGGATATCCAAGAGGACTCCCAGGCATTTTCACCTGACTTTGAGTACTCCATGTGCGGGGTCATCGAGTATATGTCGTCAACCAGATCATTTGGCAAGGCGGACGTCTCGAACTGAACCCTGTCCCCTCGTTCGAAGACGGTCGAACCAGTGGCTGCCGGTTGAGAAGGGATTGGTGGCAAGTCGTGTAGTGCGACTTCATCGACATAGTCGTTTGAGGAGTTTCTATCGCTGCCCATGTCGAACAGCTTTGCCCTGAATGTGGATACGCCGGAAGGTATCGCCTCTAGCTCCGAGGTGTCGAAATCGATCTGATGGAGGAATGAGCCCGCCACCCCTATGTTACCAATTGACCTCCCTCCGAGATAGACCTCATCAGAGCCGCTGATGATGTAGACTCCCAGTTCTCCTCCTTCCGAGTATGATTCCACCCCGTTGTTGGAAACCCTGGTTGATATCTGCAGTATATCCCCGGGGATGAAGCCCGGCATTTGGTTTGTGTTTTCCACCTCGAACTCAAGGATGCCCACGTCAACCAACGGCCCCATGTCAGGGTCTATGGCTACCAGGAATTCGTTGTAGGATGTGTGAGGCCCGTCCATGAGGGCGAATACTGGCCAGAAGTTCTCCCACTGTGTGTTCCCCCCGCCTGCCCTCACCAAACTGAGGGGGGCGACCCAGGTGTGAGATTCCCATGTCCCCTGAGTCAGGGTCAATTCCTGAAATCCGGATTCATCTCCGTTCAGGAGCCATCCCCTCCAGTTGTGATGTGGTTTTACTCCGTTATCGTAGGAGTCTGCGCCGACCTTCTCGGTTACTGCGCCGTAGACAAAGACGTCTACTGAAGAGTCGGGGCCGACATATATGGCTTCCAGAGTGATTGAGACCTCTTCAGTGCTTGAATTCAGTGACATTGAGAGTTCTAGTTGGAAGTCGTCTGTGGACGAACTCATACATCCCCCATTTGAGAAGTCGCTGTCGTAATAGTTCGTCCCCGATGCCCCTACTTTGTAGCATGATCCAGATTGCTGATCGGCGAAGGAGAAAGTGGGGTAGCCAGATGAGGCCTGCATAATGTGGCTCTGACGATTAATCGGCCCGTCGCTAGGCCATCCGCCGCTACTCGACTCGAAGAATGAGATGAAGGTGAACTCCTCCGGGTTGGAAGTCTTCAGATTGTCCAGAGATGGGGATGCGCTGCTCATGCAAGGGGGGCACCAATGAGCCCCAACGTACTCGCCGAAGACTGTGTGACCGGGGCTTGAAGCATACCACGGTACGACCTCCTGTTCAAGCTCAATCCTCTGGAAATCGGCCTTCTCGGGAGAGTCTACCGTAGCAGAAAGAGGCGTGGCTACCAGGATGATGCACACCCAGAGCGAGGGCTGGAGGAGTAGTCTTACGACCGAAGCCATCGATTTTTCAGAATGTACCGCGAGTATAATCATTCTCCTCGCCCTTTAGGGCGAAATTGTTGGTTGGCGATTGAATGACTTGAAACGTCCGCCTTAACCCGTCGGAATGGGGCGAGAGCATAGGCGAATGGGTTGCATTGAGGGAGGATGACGGGAGGTCGTACCTCGTCCATCGGGTTCCAGGCGAAGTCAAGGTGAAAGGGCTTGGAAGATTCGATGCAGAGAAGATGCTCGAAGGTTATTCTGTGGGGGATCGCATAACGGTCGGGCAGAAGTCACTGTCGATAGTTGACCCAAGGCTACCGGAGGCTAGGAGGAACATGTACAGGAGGGCACAGGTGATCGGTGCCAAAGACGCTGGATTTCTGATTTCTTGGATGGGGATCGGAGTTGGTTCCAAGGTGCTGGAGGGAGGGCATGGTTCTGGGGGTCTGGCGATGCACCTTGCTACCGTGCTAGGTAACTCTGGGACACTGATATCAGTGGAGAATCGCGCTGAGCATGCAGAGGTTGGAGTTTCGAACATGACTCGGCTAGAGCAGATATTACCGGAATTCCCCGACTGGCACCTCATCCAAGGGGACCTGGCGGGCGCTAGCAGGGAGGCATCGGGCATTTGCGAAGACCTGGATGCAGTGATAATTGACATGGCGGAGCCTTGGTCGGTACTCTCTGAGATAGTACCGCTCCTTCGGATTGGTGGACGACTGGCGTGCTACTGCCCCACTACCTCTCAGTTGGAGAGGTCATGGGACGAGGTCGAGAGTTTGGGTCTCGTCGTTGAATGGAGTGGAGAGGTCGTTGAGAGGAAGTGGACCAAGGCTAGCAAGGGCGGAGTTAGGCCCGGGAACCAGCCAATTGGACACACGGCTTTCCTCCTCATTTCGGCTAAGACTGCTGAAGAGGAAGAATGATTTGCACTCAAAACCTTTCAAAGGCACAGACCGTCACGTGGCCTCGTGAGAGACAGTTCAAACTGGAAGCCGACGACATATCGGACACATACCATCGGCCAGGTTGTTGGGGGCGGCGAGTCTTTGGTTGGCTCAGAGGTAACCATCGCGGGTTATGCTGAGACTATCAGGGGGAGAGGGGCGATTTGCTTCCTTATGCTCAGGGATGGCACGGGAAGGATCCAAGCATTCCTCAAGAAGGACAACATGGACGAGGAGTTATTCGAGGCCATCCAGTCATCGACTAGGGAGTCGACGATCCAGGTTACCGGGGTGGTCGCCAAGAAGCGGCCCCCGAAGGTTGCAGAAGGTGAGCCTGTCCCGCCTGCCGAATTCGAGGTTAGCGTTGGGTCTGGCGAAATATTGGCCGGGGCTGCGACACCACTCCCGGTGGGAGTCACTGACGAAGTTAACGTCGGACTGGACGTTAGGCTGGACAATAGGCACCTCGACCTAAGGAGGGCCCATGTCAATGCAATGTTCCAACTCAGGAGCAAGGTTCTCCAGTATGGCAGGGAGCACCTAATCTCAGAGGGGTTCCAAGAAATAAACTCTCCAAAGATCATCGCCGCAGCGGCGGAGGGCGGGACAAATCTGTTCCCCATGAAATACTTCGAGACGGATGCATACCTCTCGCAGAGCCCCCAACTGTACAAGCAGCTAGCGGTGCTCGGGGGTTTGGAGAGGGTCTTCGAGATAGGCGCGGCATTCCGGGCAGAGAAGCACGACACTTACAGGCATCTGAACGAGTTCGTATCCTTCGACATCGAAGGAGCATGGATGGATGACGAGGACGTCATGGGCGTTCAGGAGAGGATGATCCACCATATCTGGAAAGAGATAGCGAAGAACGACATGTCGCTGATTGGAGTGGTGAACGAATACAGGGAATCACAAGGAAAGGAGCCAGTAACAGTAGAGGCTCCCGAGCTACCATTCCCGCGCATATCATACTGCGAGGCTATCGAGATTGTGAAGTCTGGAGGGGGAGAAATCCAGTGGGGCGACGATATAGAGAGCCATCATTGTGACATCATCGCAGCCAAGTATCCTGGGTTCCACTTCATACCCCGATGGCCCATGTCCATGAAGCCGTTCTACATTCATCACAAGGAGGGCGAGGATGGTTCCGAGGGAGGGCAACTGAGTCGGGGATTCGACCTAAACTTCGGTCGTGACGAAATGACCAGCGGGGGAGCGAGGGAGCACAGGGTTGAGGTCTTGGAGCAGAATCTCAGAGACGTTGGCCTCGATCCGGCTGACTTCACATTCTACACTGACGGATTCAGGTACGGCGCCCCCCCACATGCTGGGTGGGGACTGGGCGTAGCTAGGTTGTTGATGGTACTAACTGGAGCGGGCAACGTGAGAGAGGTGGTTCTCTTCCCCAGAGACAGGAGCCGAGTCACGCCGTAGGGCTGTGGCTTAGAAAATATCAGGGACAGCATTTATCCATGTGCACGCCCATGACTGGCACATGAAGGAAGAGCCGGGGCAGACGGTCGTCGAAACCTTGGGTGGACAGGACCTGAATCTAGACGGTTCCGTGATCAACCTAGCGATCGTGGGCAGCAGTAGGTTCTACGACTTCGAGGTCTTCGAATCTGCCTTGGAGGAGTGGATTTCCGAGAACACGTACCCAGACCTAATCATCGTCGGCGGGGCTAGTGGCGTAGACTACATGGCGGAAAGGTGGGCGGACAACAACCTGATTCCGATAGCAATCTTCTCCGAGGAGTGGGATGACCCGCTGAGGAGCCTGATAGATAGGAACAGGGGCGAGGCGCCCAACTCCCTCACCGAGAAGATCCTCTCCTCCGCCACACACATCCTGGCAATGCCTTCTCCGACCAGCAAGTGGACGAGGATAGTAATCGAGAGGGCCGAGTCCATGGGGGTTCCAACGAAAATCGTAGAAGTCGAGTAGCGGCTAGGCTATGCCTTTGTTCCGATTAGTACGAGAGTCCCGGACCAGTCTTCCTTGGAGCAAAATTGGTGTGTCTCGACATCCTTGAAACCTGCATCCTCCAGCCCAGACCGCCACTCTTCAATCGAAAGGGTGGTCATGGGGACTCCGAGTGAATCTGGCCAAGAAATGCTGGCCTCGTTCTCGATGTAGTGATCAAGGCCGATTGCTACTGAACCTCCACTCGAGAGCCAGTGATCATGCATTGTCTGGAGGAAGTCCAACGGTTCCTCTAGATAGTAGATGAACTCCATACTCAGGATCAGGTCCACATTTTCCTCTGGCTTCCACCCGGGGAGTTTTCCCACGATATAATCGCCCTCGGGATCTATTGACTTTGCCTTGCTGACCATTTCTTCGGAGCCGTCCACCCCTGAACTGCGATAGCATCCTGGGAGCCTGGCCATCCTCCTCACGGCCCATCCGTTTCCACAGCCGACGTCTATTGCCGAGAATCTGTCTGGGGTCCGGCCGATCACTGCAGCCACCATCTCATCTACGCTGGGGGAGTGCCCCGCCTCCATACCCTCGTCCCTGCCTATTCTGGCCCACTCCCCAAACAGGGCAACGGCTGATCTTTCTGCCATGACACCCTGTTTGAGTACTCGTTTATCATCAGTCGTACTCGTTCCTCTCACTAGGATCCTCACTGAAGTACTGAACAAATTCGTATTCGTTTCCATCATGGTCGAAGAAATAGTATCGGTGCCTATGAGGGTGGTCCAGATATGTGGCTCCCTGTTTGTAGCCGGCCTCCTGCATGCGCTTGGCCAACGCTTCTGCATCAGTGACGACGAATCCCATGTGATTCAGGCCCGGATGAACATACGGCTTGTGGGGGCCCTTCTCGGTAGCCCCCCTATCCTCTATGCAGAGATATGATTCATCGGTACCCACGTGTACCCAGCGCTGCGCTTTCTCCCCGCCCCCCCCTCCTCGGATGCTGAACTCGGGCATAGCGGTCAGTAGGAATCTAACTGTCTCATCCACATCTGTTGATGTCATGTTTAGGTGCTCCAGGAATGGCTTCATGTAAATGCGAGGGAGAACCTGACTTATGTTGCCACCGGTGGAAGGGGCGAGTGGCCTCGTGACCCATATGCATCGAAATTGCGTTTTCTGGCCCACTACGCCTCTTTCATAACCCAAAGTCCCCGGGAGGGGGCGTGGAAGGGACATTTGGAGTTGTTATGGTGTTCCTTGGGGCATACCTCTTCTGGGAGCCCAGCTACTGGAGAAAATCAGGGAGAAAGGGCAAAGGGGCACCGGTCAAGAGCAATATTTCTAGCGAATTGGGTGGGGCCGTGATGGCTTCTATTCGACCGATGTCAGTTCCCAGCCAGGGGCTCAGGATTTACAGGTTATTCGGGGTGATCGGAGGGATGTTTGGGCTTTTTGTGGCATCAGAATTGGCAATTCCGCATTTGGATTTCCCTCCTGATATGGTTAGGGCAGCATGCGTAGTTGTCGGATTCGGTTTTGGATACATAATCCCCCGGGTCGCAGAGAACTACATCGTAATCGGAGGACCTCCGCTCACGGTAGTCCTCGGTTACGAATACCTGCTTTACAAGAGAGGTATCGACATTCTAGAGATATTTTCCGATGTTCCAATTATCTCAGAGATTACGCATCCTGTCCTCTCTAGCATCCTCCTTGTTTCTACAACCTTCCTGACGCTCACCTTCAGGATGTATTTGAGGCAGGTATTGCCCATCCTCATGTCCGGACTACTCTCTGGCGGCCTGATCGGGAACGGATGGGCTATCTACAAGTCGGGTTCTTTCCCTGATTCAGCAGTAGAAATAGAGATGCAAATATCTGCTATAGTAGCACTGAGTAGCATCTCTTTACAGATGTTCGTCAAGTATTACGGCAGAGACATGAGCATCAAGAAGGAGAAGGCTAGGGCCCGGGAAAGGAGAGTCAACAAGAGGACGGGGGACATGCTGATCCTGAGATGCCCATCTTGCTCCGAAGAGTCCCCGCACAAGATAGTCAACAGGAAAGAGTCTGAGAAAGGTTTCGAGGTTCTGGTAAATTGCAGGGGCCTGAATCAGTTCGATGAAGTGTGCAACTTCCACCACACCGTGATAGAGCTTCCCCGGCAGTGAACTATTACGAGAAGAGGCATCGCTTCTGTTTTCGGCGCCAACAAAATTCATTTGCCACTGATGCTGGATACTGTCTATGACTGAGTACAGCCTACGAGCCAAACTGATCACCGAATTCATCGGGACCTTCTTCCTGACACTGACCATATGCCTAGCGGCAGTGTTCGGGACCGTCGATTCAGAGTTCGCACCGTTCGCGATAGCATCGACGCTGATGGTGATGATATACGCGGGAGGGCATGTATCGGGTGCGCACTACAACCCCGCTGTGACTGTCGCGATCTACCTCCGGGGCTCTTGCGAGAAGTCCGATATCGCCCCATATATCGCCTCACAGATAGCCGCAGCGACCATGGCGGCCGTAATTGCTTCGGAAGTATTCATGCCTGGCGAATCGGGAGGCGAGGAAATGGTGATGGAGACGGTCCCCGCACTAGCAGCGGAGTTGGTGTTCACCTTTGCGCTAGCCTATGTGATACTAAACGTCGCCACCTCGGAATCTACCGAGGGCAATGGGTACTACGGTGCCGCCATAGCATTAGTAGTTCTAGCCGGGGCCCTCACCGTGGGTTCAATATCCGGTGCATCATTCAACCCCGCGGTATCCGTATCCCTGATTGTGGCAGGGGGCCTCGGAGTCGCCGACTCCTGGATTCACTTCGCCCCCCAGATTGCAGGTGGGGCCTTAGCAGCGTTTGTTTTCAAGGCCCAGCAGAATTAGGAAGTCCGTGGAGAGATTAGATGAAGCTGATTCTCGTTACCAAAGAGGACTGGAGGAATGCCAGCCTAGGAGTCAGGCTATTCAATGTGATTTTTGATGCGGCTAACTTACTTGTCATCGTGGTCATCATTCTAGAATTTCTCGATTGGATTGGATTTATCTAGTAATCATTGACTCTTCTCTGGAAGCAATACCTCAGAGGGGGGTATTCTGTTCGCTTCAAATTTGTTTACTTGGCTTTGACTTGGGTACCCGACACATATCCCGCAAAGAAGGGAGTAATTCTTGCCGATCTCGAACTCCTTTCGAACCGCGTCTTCCCAAACTGCGACGGAGCCTTGAGCGCAGGTCCCCAATCCTTTCGAATGGGCTGAGAGCATTAGATTCTGCATGAAAAGTCCAGCATCGGAGGCTGCGAACTTGCCCAGGCTTTTGTGGGTGAACAAGAACAATTCCACGGGTGCGCCGAAGAATTCGTAATTCCTCGCCCAGAAAGCATCCCTGGCATCTTTGTCATCCCTGTCAATTCCCATGTGAGTGAACAATTCCCTGCCGATTCTTTGGGATCTTGGCAGCAAATCCTTGTGATATCTTTTGAGAACTAACCAATTGCTAGTGGGCAAACCTTTCCTACGAATTAGAGCCTTTATTTTCCCGATTAAACCCTCTCCTTGTCCTGTTTTGACTAACTCGAATCGGCTTAGAAATTCCGCGGACAAACGTTCCCTGACCTCGCCTTCAGCTACTGCAACCACGAACGGGCGTGTGTTGCTCCAACTCGGAGAAGTCAGTCCGGCGGCGATAATTTCCTCGATTACCTCGCCTGGAACTGGTGTTGGAAGAAAGTCTCGAGTGGATCTTCGCGAAGCAGCGAAGGCGTTGAAATGACCAGCATCGAACCCCCCTTCCATAATATTTCAAAATGGGTTTGTTATTTCATATGTGGTTTTGCGACATATATTTCTTCGTTCTTTGGTTCCTTGTTGCGGTCGAAACGACCGATGGCAATCATCACGATCATTAGCCCGAGATGAATAAGCGGGATGAGCAACAAATCAGCTCGATTTACTCGAATTACCATTAGGTACCCAGTAAGTATTGCCATGCCTCCCGGTAC
>MPLT02302601.1_pt1 | contig 18365 bp, 17 predicted proteins | sample 1617391 | NCBI WGS metagenome assembly MPLT02 (sample SAMN05944800, study PRJNA350692) | marine metagenome | biome: marine; feature: ODZ; material: water; isolation source: 70 m water sample filtered on 0.2 um supor filter | place: Pacific Ocean | collected 2012-04-08 | depth 70m m
CAGTAACAATGCCTTATCTTCCTAATTTCTGGGCTTGGCCTTTTGAACGAAATGCTGAATATGGCGGTATGGGTGCCCCAAAAGTTTTTTCCGCAAAAAATAAAACATCTGAAAAAAATAAGACTAACGAATTAGCGCTCGATTTTGATTTCGAAAGTCCATTCGAAGGTTCTTTACAGACTAACGAGATCAGGCATAAATTCGGACGTGATGCTTTTGCAAATAATATCTCCACTAATACTACTCTTTGCGTAGTTGCGACTGATGCTGTTCTTAACAAATCACAAGCACAGCGGGTTGCAATTATGGCTCAGGATGGGTTTGCGCGTTCTATTCGCCCAGTTCACACACCTTTTGATGGAGATACAGTTTTCGTTTTGGCCACAGGAAAAATTCCACTTTCAAATATGCCGTCTATCGACATAGCACGCCTGGGAATGATGGCTGCTGATTGTGTCGCAAGAGCAATTGCCAGAGGTGTTTATACAGCAGAATCTTTAGGCATCTGGCCTTGTTATATGGATTCAATAAAAAAATGATTATATTTGCAATTTGATAAAGTTTTTGTAATGATACATCTTCTTCTTGTTCCATTGCCTTCTGCATAGGAGGTATTTTAAAAACTTCCATTTCTCCAACAAGGAATCATGAAAAAAATCATTCAAAGGCACACGAAATTATTGCTGATCTGTGGATCCGCAATAATTTTTTCTGGATCTGCCTTGGCCGGAAAAACACATTTGACTATGGGAATGGTCCTAGAGCCACCTCATCTTGACCCAACCGCTGGAGCCGCAGCCGCGATTGACGAAGTAGTTTATGCAAACGTTTTTGAGGGACTGACACGGATCAACCAAAACGCGGAAGTACTTCCTGCACTGGCTGAGTCTTGGAATATTTCATCAGACGGACTGACGTACACATTTAACCTCCGCAGCGGAGTCAGCTTCCATGATGGTTCAGCATTTGATTCCTCTGATGTGGTTTTTTCATTGAATCGTGCAAGATCGGAAAATAGTACAAATGCGCAAAAAGCCCTTTTCGCTGCGATTGCAGGCGTAAATGCACAGGGATCAAATACAGTGGTTGTCACCTTGAACACACCAACTGGAAACTTCCTCTTCAACATGGGTTGGGGCGATGCTGTGATTGTAGATTCAGCAAGTGCCAATTCAAACAAAAGTAAACCCGTTGGAACGGGACCTTTTATTTTCAAGCGCTGGGTCAAGGGTGACCGGATTGAGTTGGGACAAAATAAAAATTACTGGGGTGAAAAGCCGGCGCTGAAATCCGCAACTTTCAAAATCATTCCGGATCCTGCCGCTGCTGTTGCAGCTTTGATGGCCGGAGATGCGGACGCTTTTGCAAATTTTCCTGCACCAGAAATGGCAGCCCAATTTCAAAGCGATTCACGTTTCACTGTAAAGGTCGGCAGTACTGAGGGCGAAACAATCCTCTCCACCAACAACCTGCAGAAACCATTTGATGACCTTCGAGTAAGGCAGGCTATCGCTCATGCGATTAATTCGCAAGAAATAATTGACGGCGCGATGTTTGGTTTTGGAACTCCAATCGGGACTCATTTTGCTCCGCATCATGCAGCTTATGTTGACCTGACTGGAACTTATCCACATGACCCGAGCAAGGCCAAACAACTTCTTACAGAAGCAGGATTCCCCAATGGATTCAAGGCGACGATAAAATTGCCGCCCCCGAGTTATGCACGACGTGGAGGAGAAATTGTTGCTGCCCAATTGGCAAAAGTCGGCATCAAACTTGAGATAATCCCTGTGCAGTGGGCACAGTGGCTGGATCAGGTTTTCAAAAATAAAGATTTTGACCTGACGATTGTCTCTCATACTGAACCAATGGACATCGGTATTTATACTCGTCCGAAATATTATTTTCAATACCGGAACGCAGGCTTCAATGCGATCATTGAGGACTTGAATGTCACCGCAGACCCCAAGAAACGTTACGCATTGATGGGTGCCGCGCAGGCAATTCTAGCAAAAGATGCCGTTAACGGTTTTCTTTTTCAACTGGCGAAGCTAGGAATCTGGAACAAAAACATAATGGGACTCTGGGAAAACAGCCCCGTTCAAGCCAATGATTTGACCGGTGTTAGCTGGAATAATTAATTCTAAAAAAGGCGTTTCAGTATAATAACTGGAACGCTATCCTTTCCTAGTTAAATGTCAATCTTCCTTGCAAAACGTTTCTTTGCTTTGGTCATCACTCTGTTGGTGGCCTCACTGGTCATTTTTTTGTTGATGGAAATTCTTCCCGGTGATCCTGCATCAATCATCCTTGGAGTTGGAGCGCAGGAGGATACCCTGCTCGCCCTGCGGACAGAAATGGGGCTTGATCATTCTGCTCCGGAACGCTACTTTCATTGGATCAGTGGTATATTATCCGGTGATTTTGGACGTAGCTATACCTATGACATTCCCGTTTCCTCATTGATTTTAGAGCGACTGTCTCTCAGTTTGCCTTTAGCTTTGCTTGCCATTTCCCTTTCCACTTTGCTAGCCATACCTATTGGGGTACTCGCTGTAGCAAATCATAAGCGTATCGCTGATACAGGAATTATGGGTCTAGCTCAATTAGGGGTCGCCGTGCCAAATTTCTGGTTTGCAATTCTGCTGATATTATTTTTTTCAGTCAAACTTGGCTGGTTTTCAGCAGGAGGTTTCGCCGGTTGGGAAATGGGTTTGGCTGCTGCCCTCAAATCTTTGACATTACCAGCGATTTCTCTTGCCCTGCCGCAGGCAGCAATTTTAGCACGTGTAACGCGTTCTGCGGTTTTGGAAACCGTCCGTGAAGATTTTGTACGCACCGCACGAGCAAAAGGACTCAGCAGGAATGCCGCGCTTTGGAAACATGCTTTCAGAAATGCTCTAATTCCGGTTGTCACAATTCTCGGATTACAACTTTCATTTTTGCTAGCTGGAACCATCATCATTGAAAATGTTTTTTATCTGCCAGGACTGGGTCGTCTCCTTTTCCAGGCAATTGCGCAAAGGGATTTGGTGGTAGTTAAAAACATTGTAATTTTACTGGCCGCAACAGTAGTGATTATCAATTTCCTCGTTGATATGTGTTATGTTGCAATTGACCCTAGATTACGTGGAGGTAGGGCATGAATGAATCAATGTTAAGTGAATTTTGGAGGAACAGTTTGCATCACCGCAGTTTTGTGATTGGGCTGATTCTTAGTTTTATAATGCTTTTTACCGGTCTGCTTTCTTTGTTCTGGACACCTTTTCCTGTGGAATTACTGGACATACCCCACAAGTTGGAAAGCCCATCTGCAAAACATTGGCTGGGAACAGATCATTTTGGTCGCGACGTTTTTTCAATGTTGATGGTAGGAGCCTGGAATTCAATGCTGGTGTCAGTCTTTGCGATTGGTTTCGGATCATTAATCGGAGTCCCACTCGGGGCTTTAGCCGCTGCGAAACGCGGATGGGTGGAAGAAACTGTGATGCGTTTTAATGACTTTGCTTTTGCCTTTCCTGCCTTGTTGACGGCGGTTATGCTCTCCGCGGTTTATGGTCCAGGAACGATAAATTCTGTGCTGGCAATAGGTATTTTCAATATTCCAGTTTTTGCCAGAATTACACGAGGAAGCGCTTTAAGCATTTACAAACGTGAATTCATTTTGGCCGCTAGAAATGCTGGCAAAGGTGAGTTACAAATTGCAGTTGAACATATCTTTCCAAATATCGTGAGCGTCCTCATCGTACAGGTGACTATCCAATTCGCTTTGGGAATCCTCGCAGAAGCAGGACTGAGCTACCTTGGACTGGGCACACAACCTCCTATGCCAAGCTGGGGTAAGATGCTAAGCGAAGCACAGACGATGATGTTTTTTGCACCACAACTTGCAATTCTACCCGGACTAGCGATTGTCTTCACAGTTCTTGGTTTGAATCTGCTGGGAGACGGTTTACGTGATATCCTCGATCCACGCTTGAGCCGTGTGCGTTGAAATCACCATGCATTATACTTAGCTTTATCTCTTTAATTTCCAAATCGCATCTGCGAAAATAAGAATAATATTTAATAAACAATTTTTTTAACATTTAAAGATAAAAGGATTTATGTCCGGGAGACTTAAAGGTAAAAAAACACTGATCACTGCCGCAGGACAGGGGATTGGACGATCTACTGTGCTTGCATTTGCGGCTGAAGGAGCACACGTTTTGGCCACAGACATCAATCCGCACAGCTTGGACTTGCTCAAAAAAGAATTTTCAGAATTTGCTACCAACATCGAAACATATCTGCTAGATGTTAACAATCTTAAGGCTATACAGCAACTTGCAGAGGAGAAGGATGCCTTTGACGTATTGTTTAACTGTGCCGGATTTGTACATCACGGTACGGTGTTGGACTGTGAGGAAAGTGACTGGGATTTTTCCTTCGAACTCAATGTGCGTTCGATGTACCGCATGATCAAAGCTTTTCTACCTGCAATGCTGAAGTCCGGCGGAGGAAGTATTGTGAATATGTCTTCTGTCGCGTCAAGTGTTAAAGGGTTACCGAACCGCTTCGTTTACGGTGCCAGCAAGGCGGCAGTGGTGGGTTTAACAAAATCTGTTGCAGCGGATTTTATCACTCAAGGCATTCGCTGTAATGCCATTTGTCCGGGAACCGTGGAATCCCCGTCTCTTCAGGAACGTATAAAAGCACAGGGGGGAAATTACGAAGAAGTGCTTGCCGCATTCATAGCGCGTCAACCAATCGGAAGAATAGGTACTCCTGAAGAAATCGCCGCCTTAGCAGTTTACCTGGCGTCAGATGAATCCTCCTACACGACAGGTATAGCATGGAGCATTGACGGCGGTATGACTTGAAAAATATTTTATAACTTAAAAATGAAACTATCATGAAATTACTAAGATATGGAATGTCTGCCAATGGAGCTTCCGGTGTAAATATAAAACCAGGAATGCTTGATGACAAAGGGGTTATACGTGATCTTTCCGGAATGGTCAACGATATAGCAGGAACAAATCTACTTCCGGAAAACATCGAACGTCTGCAAAACACAGATCCTGCAACACTGCCGAAAGTTGAGGGCAATCCACATCTCGGACCTTGTGTGGGACAGGTCGGCAAATTCATCTGCATCGGCCTTAACTATTCTGATCATGCAGAAGAATCGGGGATGATAGTTCCGCCCGAACCAATTATTTTCGCCAAGGCAACAAGCGCAATCTGTGGTCCAAATGATGACGTTATCATTCCGCGTAATTCAGTTAAGACTGACTGGGAAGTTGAACTTGGAGTCGTGATAGGAAAACCTGCAAAGTACGTTGATGAAAAATCTGCACTCGATCATGTTGCTGGCTACTGCATTATAAATGATATCTCAGAGCGGGATTTCCAGTTTGAAAGGTCAGGTCAGTGGGTCAAAGGGAAAAGCTGTGATACTTTCGGCCCAACCGGACCTTGGCTGGTAACTCCGGACGAGGTCGGAGATCCACAGAATCTGGATCTCTGGCTGGAAGTTGACAGAAAACGCTACCAGAACGGAAATACACGTACGATGGTGTACGGTGTGGCCTACCTGATTCATTACCTCAGCCAGTTTTTTACTCTACATTCTGGAGATATTATTTCAACCGGAACACCACCGGGAGTTGGTATGGGACAGAAACCGGAACCAATCTACCTGCGGATAGGCCAAACTATGCACCTCGGAATTGAAAAATTAGGGGCGCAAACACAAAACTTGGTTGCAGATAAATAAAAATAAAAATTGATTAGTAATTTAGGAAAGAGAACCACTTCACCACCGACTTACACGCCATGCGAAAAAGAGACCTGCCAACATTAACGGGACAAAAGCAGTGAAACACCAGAATGCAACGTTCTGGGCAACTTCCACGCTACTGTCTTCGGAAAATCCAGAAAAGTTTGCAATAATACCACTGAGGGCAGATCCCAACGCCATCGATACACGCATGAATGTTGGAATAGAAGCTGATGCTTGAGAACGCTCCTCTTCAGAAACGTTGGAGATGATACGCTTGGACACGAAGCTCCATGACATACCAAAGCCTGTACCCATTATGGTTGAAAGCAGGGCTATTAACCAGAGAGGACCTGAGGGCATAGCATAGATCAATCCCACCATCGAAATGCTCACCAAGACTGACCCCATTCGTATCAGGCGTGGTTCAACACGCAAATTAACTCCGGAGGTACTGATTGCCATGGTTGTCCAACCCAGTGACTCCAAGGCAATAATGTAACCAGCTATCAGAGGAGCTGCCCCAAAAATAATATACATAAGGAGGGGGCCATAGACTGTCAGTGAGATCGTTGCCATAAAGAGTGAAGATATCATCAGCAATCCTGAACCTGATACCGTCTTCGGGTTTAGGATACCTTGCGGAAAAATACGGTTGTTGCTGTCTCCATCCAATTTTAGAAATACCAGTAGCAGCAGGATACCTCCGACACATAAGATGCTAGCGAATGTAGTATCTCTCATTACCCCGGCTTGACAGATTGCCAGCACGGAAACACCTAATAGCCCAAGCCTAGCCAAGGGCATCCTCTGGTTCAGTCCATTTTGTGTTTGAAACTGCCTTCTTAAAAGCGGTGGAGCCACCAATACTGCGACCAGCCCCTGGACAGCAAATGCCCAAAACGCTCCGCGCCAGTTTCCTCCAAATACAAAATATCCTCCGATCAACGGGCCACACATGGAAGATACCCCCCAAACTCCAGAAATCGCCGCAATAATCCTTACCCACAATTTTTTTGGAAACATTGTGGATGCACCGACGAATGCAATTGACACCAATCCGCCGCCGCCCATGCCCTGCAAAAGTCGACCGACGATCATGTTGGGCATGTCAGGAGCATAGCCACTGATAGCACAGCCAAGAACATATATTATTCCGGCGAGGATTTGTGCTCTCGCAATCCCTATGCGGATTACCATCAATCCTGCGATGGCTCCAGTCACGACGGATCCCAGTTGGTAGAGTGAATATGTCCAGCTCAGGTAGGGTAAACCACCGATGTCTTCCACTGCAACCGGCATCACTGTGGCCACCAGAGTGGAATCGGCAGCGTAGAGCCAAACCCCGAAACAAAGCACCAATATACGAGACAGGTGACCTTCCTGAATCAATCTTGACCAGGGAACTTGTTGAGTTTTTGCCTCGTTCATAACCACTGTCCTTCGGATTTGCAGAAAGTTGAACAAAACACACAATCTATCCTCACACTGATTTGTTTGCCGTTGTTGAGTTGCTCAGAAAATCTAAATAAACGAACAAAAAGTTGTGTGTTTTGATTATTGAGGAGAGCGTTCAAGTAAAATGCTTGGTGGCTAGAATCAGCACCGCATCTGCAACATCTTCCGCAAGATTTGTGACCGCTCCTAGTTGTTTCAAAATACCTTTTAGTTGATACTTCCGAGCTAGTTCAAATTTTTCATTCTCAAAAATTGATTGCAGAAGTTTGTATTCTATCTTATCAACCAAACTTTCCTGGCGACCAACTTCTTCAACATGCTGACGCACAGCCCTCAAGTCAGAAAAAAGAGCATCTGTAGCATTCGCCAGTGCTTTTACCGCGTCATGAGTATGTAATAACATATTTTTTAAAGGTAGCTGAAAATCTTCTGGAATTTCAGGTTTTTCGAGTGTAATATCAGCAAGTGAATGCTTAAAACTGCTTGGCACTTTATCGAGTTTAGTCAAAAACCAGAGCAGATCATCTCGCGAATCAGGCATCAAAGACTCATGTAGAAGCGACATTTGAATCTGTCTTCCAAGGTCATCCAATTCTTTTTCGATTTTACTCAGTTCTTCATTACCCTGATTCAAATCCTCAAAACTACCATCAAGATAAGACTCAAATGCTCCCTGATAAAGCTGTACCATATCCTCAAGATAACGTAATAGGCGTTGTATCTTTTCTTCAATTGCATACTGTTTTTTAAAAAACAAACTCAAAGGTTTCATATTTCTCTCCGCTGAAAAATTCTATATAAATATGCTAATTTTTGTTTAATATCACGGTCATGCAACTTGTCCTTTAGGCCACCTCCAGAGACAATCCATTCCGGGCTTATTTCAGACAATGCGTCTCCAAGTTGCCAGGGAAAATTATATTTCTGACCCTCTAATTTGCTTAGGGCCGCCATTTGTTTAGAAGATAGAACTTTTTTGTCCAAGTAAGCAATTTTTTCTTCAGATACAATCAGGTTTATTTGTAAAGAGTATTCCACAACTTGTAGTCCCTGTTTGCTGGACAAATTCACTTTATCCTTTACCGCGCGCACAAGTTCAGCAGAACTCCGGAAAACTTTACCTGTAAGTTCATGCAATCCGCTCGTTTCTATTCCCTCTTTTTGAAACTTTTCGAGAACACTGTGAGAAAGCTCATAATTAGAGTCACGCTGCACTGTTTGTTGGAAAACGTTTTGTAGGAAATACAAACCGACAAAACAAAGTAAGCATGAAATAAGTGGTGTAATAACCCAACCTTTGGCAATACCATAAATACGCGGCCAATGTATTTCCCTGCCTCCCTGAAGCATTCCAATTCCAACCACAGCCCCAACCACAGCTTGAGAACTTGAAACCGGAACCAATGGAATGGTAGGAAGGGACATTTTTGCAAGCAGTTGCTCCAGTCGTTCTGAAGCAAAAAGAAAAAGTACGATTGAGTGTGACATTACTGCTACCCACGCAGCCAATGGAGTGAGAGTCATCAGCTCAGAACCAACGGTCATCATAACTTTCTTGGAGTAAGTGAAGACACCGACAGCGATTGCCAGACCTCCCACTAAAAACAGCTGTTGCGCAGAAGTAATGCTAAATCCATGGCCAAGCTGTATATCCGGAAACGGCGCCACCGGTACAAAAACACCCATCACATTGGCTATGTTATTTGCTCCAAGACTATAGGCTCCAAATGCACCTGCAAGGATTAAGGCAAGACGGGTATAACCGTCAAAACGTATCAGTCCAATCCCCATTTTTCTGACAAATTTCTTGGCCAAAAAAAACAAAAATGCTGCGATAAGAGCAGAAAGCAAAGGGCAAATAATCCAGGTGGAAAGAATTTTGAATAATGAAGAAATGTCCGTATAAGAATCACTAAACAAATTCCAGCCGATAATCGAACCGATGATGGCCTGGGTGGTTGAAACAGGCAAACCTAATTTTGTCATCCAGTAAACTGCCAAACCTGCTGCCAGAGCGGCCATAAAAGATCCACCAATTGCATTTACCGCACCGAGTTTACCCAAAGTTTGCGCCGCACCAGTGCCACTGACATAAGCACCAAGAACCACAAAAATGCCGCAAATTATAGCAGCAGTTGTGAAACGAACCATACGGCTGCCAACAGCGGTACCGAAAACGTTGGCCGCGTCATTTGCGCCTAGTGACCAGCCTAGGAAAACGCCGCTACTTAGAAAAATGAGAACTGTGGGATCAAGCAAAATGGGACTCTAAAAGGAAAATTTTATTATAAATCAGAGTGTTATTAGATCACTATTCGTTAAAAACGGCAAGGCTAATCTGGATCTTGAAGATTGCAGAGAATCTTCTCAAAGGCTTCATTTTATCAAGATATAACGCCTCAGTTTTAAATTTATATAGTTGCAGAAAATTGCTCAGCAATACTACAACCACCATTGCAAACTGTAAGTATAATTTGTTACCTGAGCATGATGACCAGAGCTTCTCATATTGGGGGCTATGGAGAGTCGAAGGAAATTTTCAGATGAATCATCGATTTCAACTCTGTTCGACGGGTAACAAGCAAGTAATTATGTCAATATGATACATGCGTAAAACTAGGAAAGTTAGAAAGAGAAATTGTTTAAAAACTCAGTCCGCATTTTCACCAGTGAAACTCCCCCTGCAGAGCATAAAATTCACTGAACGGAAGCTCATAACTATATCTTCTTGCTGATTGATTGTTTCGATGAATGTACGCACGATACCTCTGTCAGGTTTCGAGCGAGAGAGTTTGGTTTCAATAATAGTGGCACGAACCATTAGTTTGTCTCCCGGGCGCACTGGGAATTTCCAACGTATTTCATCAATTCCAGGAGAACCCAGACTTGAAACAGGAGAAAAATAATTATCAACCAGCGCCCGCATCACAAACGAACAAGTCTGCCAACCGCTAGCGATAATTCCTTCGAACGAACTTTTTTTTGCTGCCTCATGGTCTATGTGAAAAGGTTGTGGATCATAACGCCGCGCAAATTCAAGCACCTCATTTTCATCAACATCAAGAGGGCCAAATTCAAACACTGACCCTTGAATGTAACTTTCAAAAAACCACTCCTGTTTATTTGCGGGTAAATTAGACTTAGTCATTAATCTCCTGTTACTGGTGAAAGTCAAAAAACTGTCCGCATTCCTAGAGAAAATTGTATTTCCAGTTTACGGTCATGAGGCAAATCCAGAGTGGCAATATCCAGACCTATCAACCAAACAGTAATGATGGGTGTTCCTGTAACCCAATTCCAACCCATGTGCAAAATATCTGAAGAGGCCGCCTCCAATTCTCTTTCACCTTGCAGCACTTTAGGCCACTGAATTTTTCGCAAGGACAAAGTCGCGCCTTTTCCAGAGGGCGTTACCCATTGATCGTGCACTCCAATTTCAAAACCAGAACCGCTTTCACTCAAAAATAAATCGCCAACCCTGCTTTTCCAACCGATAGTTTTTGCAGGAATGGTCAAAGCCAATAAGTGAAAATAACGCCCGGGCCCCTGGGGTTCATCATAAAGATGAAGTGATAAACCAAGCGCTCCTGTGCTGTAAGTACTTCCTCTACTTCCTACAGTATGATAGACTTGTACCTCAGGAAGTATTGGAAAGGATGCCAAAAGAATTGGACAACTTCCGGAAAAGAAAACTAGAAACAATAATAAATGTTTTGGAAAAGACATTGTTTGTTTTGTTATAATCAAATCCTAAAACAACAAAGATAATACCGTGAATCTTCTGGAATAAATCAAAAACTACCGACTTTCAAACAAGTTAAACATACAACATAATGACACTCTATTCAAGTACACGAGGACAAGTAAAAAACCTTCTCTTTGAAGAGGCAGTAATGATGGGGCTTGCAGATGACAGAGGTTTGCTGGTTCCTTCTGAATTTCCTGACGTTCGGAGCAAGCTCCAGGAATGGAGCTCGTTAGACTTTACAGACTTAAGTCTTGAAATTATGCAGCTTTTTACTAGTGGAAAAATCCCTCGAGACGAACTAAAGCTACTTATTGATCGGAGCTACAAAACTTTTCGACATCCAGAAATAACACCTGTAAATTCAGTGGGAGGAATCCACATTTTGGAGTTATTTCATGGTCCAACTTTTGCCTTCAAGGACGTGGCACTCCAGTTTTTAGGCAACCTATTTGAGTACTTTTTAGACAAGCGCCATCATCCATTGAGAATCATAGGAGCAACTTCCGGTGATACAGGCAGTGCCGCAATCAATGGCCTTCAAGGCAAAATAGGTGTAGATGTATTTATGCTTCATCCGAAAGGAAGAGTCAGTCCTATACAAGAAATGCAAATGACTACAGTCTTGGATCCGAACATTCACAATCTGGCCATCGAAGGCACTTTTGACGATGCACAGATGATTGTAAAAGCGCTTTTCAATGACCATGAATTCAAGAAGAGATATTTTTTAGGTTCAGTAAATTCAATCAACTGGGCTCGCATTCTGGCACAAATCGTATATTATTTTTATGCATGGTTTAGAGTGGTAAAATCTAGCCATGAACTACTCAGTTTTGTAGTACCAACCGGAAATTTTGGTAATGTACTGGCTGGATATTACTCTAAGTGCATGGGTCTTCCCATTGACAAACTGGTTATTGGAACAAATGAAAATGACATTCTGCATCGCTTTTTCACCAAAGGGGAATACCATAAAACTGAACTCAAAAAAACTTTTAGCCCGTCAATGGATATTCAAATTTCCAGTAATTTTGAACGGTATTTATTTGATCTTGCAGAGAAATCTTCAGAAAAACTTCAACACTGGATGGAAAATTTTGAGCTTACAGGAAAATTGACTATTGAGGGTGAGTTCCTAAAAAATGCTCAGAGTGACTTTGCATCTGCTAGTGTAAGTGATGAAGAAATAATCAGGACAATTCGTAATTTTCATCAACAAAATGGATATTTATTAGACCCACACACAGCAGTCGGGATAACCGCTGCAAAAAAAGCAGATATTCAGACACCAGTAACCTGTCTGGCTTGCGCTCATCCTGCGAAATTTAATGAGACCGTCCGGAAAGCTTTGGATATTGAGGTGGAACTTCCAGAGGAGTTAGCCGTTCTGAAAAACTTGGAAACAAATTGTAAAACGGTTCCGGCTAATGTAGAAATAATCAAGAACGAAATACTCGAAACAATTAATAAACAGAGCTTTCTGCCTTAGCCCTGATACTTTAAATATAAACTTACAAAAGAAATTGACTCACGACAGTCTAAAGCCTGAAACAAAATATATTCATCCGACATACGATGAATTTAAAAAAAAACGTCCTGTGTGGACTACCTCCATGAGACGTGGAGTGGAGTACGCAGTTTTTCGTTTCGGGTTGTTTTTGGGTAAAATACTGACTCTGTCAAATTTGCAACAAATGGGACGCGGTATTGGACATTTTGCATATTTAGTCCTTCGTAAAGACCGCGGAATTGTTGAAAAACAGCTTGAACTTATTTTTCCTGAATTAGATTCTTTCCAGCGAAAAAAATGGGCTAAACAGTGTTTCACCCATTTTGGACAAATGCTTTTCGAGTTTTTGAGCTTACCACAAATTTTGCGTGATGAAGCTGATTTGCTATATGTGGAAAATGAGGATTCTATAACAAACGCAATTCAGATGGGAAAAGGGGTCATTCTTCTGGCCATGCACTCTGGGAACTGGGAACTCATTTCTGCTTACGCTAAACGCTCCGGACTAAAAATGAAAGCGGCAACAACGAATTTTCCGGATCCACGAATTAACGATTTGATCGAGAATCAACGTGAGCATGAAAACATGGAAATCCTACGCCGAGGAACTTCCTCATCAATTAGAAAATTACTAAGCTGCCTGCGGGAAAAAGAGGTGCTTGTTTTGGCCATAGATCAGGATACAAATGTACTCAGTACATGGGTTCCATTTTTTGGAATTCCAGCGAAGACTCCTGTTGGAGCTTCAGTGTTTGCCTTAAAAACAGGTGCACCAGTTGTTAGTTACAACGTAATTCGGCAGGCTAATGGTACTTTTAGAATGAGATTTGAAATGCTGGGGAGTTTTGTTCGACAACACTCAGAAATGGAACAAGATGTGTATTCAGTTACCAGGAAAATGAATATTCATTTGGAAAAGTGTATCCGCGAAAATCCGCCACAATGGGCTTGGTTTCACCGCCGCTGGAGACACCATCCTGCTGAGGAAGAACTGCAGAAAATGATAGAGTTGGAACAATACGAATTACAAAGTTCCAGCGGACCAGATAAAAATAACAAATACTCAAATTGAAACATAAACCCTGAATACGAGAAGCAAATTAATGTCTATAGTTGTTTCAAATAAGCAAAAAATACATTACGAGCTGGCTGGTGATAGAGGACCATGGATGTTACTACACCCACCTCATCTGATAGCTATGAACGCCTGGAAGGAAGGTGGATATGTGAAACAGCTGGAACAGGATTTTCGACTGGTCATGATTGAGCCACTCGGTCAAGGCTTAAGCGATGCCCCAGAAGATGCGTCTCATTACACAATCTCCTCAAGAATACGCCATATTCTTGATATTTTAAGGGAAATTCAGGCCGATTATACATTTTTTCTGGGTATGGGATTGGGCGCACAAGTCGGTTTTCAAATGGCCAAAGAGTTTCCCCGGAGAATCCGCTCCTTGATTTCGATGGCTGCGCAACCCTATCAAGAGCTTGAAGAAACAAAATATCTGAAGGAAAAACTCGAACAGTTACGCTCAGGAAATATAGCCACTTATCTTCAGCAATGGCATTCTCTGGACCATTTGTCTGATGCTCAGGAAAAATTTATTCAGCAGGGAAATTCTGAAGCGTACGCACTCGGACTGGAAGGCTCAATCAACTGGGAAGGTCTAGGTGAAGACATAAAATCATTGGGAACCCCGACTTTGCTTTTTACCGCCAAAGCCGAACCTCGATTTTTATCTGTACGGGATGCTGGTAAACGTTTGAGATATGGACGCTATGTTATTCTACCGAAAATTCTTCAAAATCACGGTCTTTGGAGTTCAGAACTAATAATGAAACCCCTTATTGAATTTACCCGTCGGGACCGTTCATACTAATACTCCATAATTGATTATGCAATTCTTTATCTGGTGTTTTTTTGCTATCAATTTGTCTTTGCTGAACTTCTTAGTACCTGTGCATGCAGTAGCTCAAAATTCTCCAGCGCTGGCAATCATTTCGCAGCTCAAAGGTAGCGTTAAAGCCGGACTAGGGGAAAATATGTCTCCGGGATTCAATGGAGTAATGCTACGAAATCGATACAAAGTCCGTACAGAAAAAAAATCTGCGGTAACTATTTTTTTCAGCGATGGTTCTGAAGTACGTTTGTTTGGTTCAACGGAATTAAGGATTGGAGCGAAAAAAAGTCACAACTCACGTTGGGTTCGTTATCGATTGGTACTGCGCTCTGGGAGTTTTTGGGGAAATTTTGTGCGAGGGAAAAATCCTGTAGAAATAGGTGGGGGGGGACTGCGTTTACAACTTTCTGATTCATCACTTAGATTCACGAAGAAAAAAACGGGAAGCAACGTTTCAGTATCTTCAGGTATTGTAAAGGTCTTTAACAAAGTTTCATCGGTAAAAATCCTAGCTGGACAACGTCTCTATCACGTGCAGAAAACCGATTTTTTACCACAAAATGTGTCGCTAGTTCCGAATCAACTCAAAATAAGGATTGAACCTTCCTTACTTACTTTTTCAGTGAATAAAACATTAAAACTGAACCTCCATTTTCAGGTCGTCCGTTTTGGAACCGATCATGCTGTAAAACGTTCCGGACCAGTACTTTTGACCAGTGACTACTATAATCTGACTCTTCCTGATTCAATTGAACTTAATGCTGACGGTCAGGCAAAAACTAGTTTAGAAATTAAACAACCTCGTTCTAACGACCGTACATTTGCTGGTTACATTACATTTAACGCAATAATAGATCAATATGGTTTCGATGATTTACAGGGTACATCATTGAAAATAAAATTCGAAAATCCATGAACTATAGCTGACGCACAAAAATTGTGAAATGAGACGATTTTAAGATTTTTAAAACCCTATCAAAAGTTATTAATTCTTAAATAAATATAACTAACAAATTGAGTTGGAAGCAAATCCTGAAATTTCTAGTTTTTAACTTTCGAACTAAAACATAGCAATAAAACTCTTGATGTTTGATATAATAAGCCTTGCTGGAGGTTCAGTAATTGGAGCAGGAATTGCCTGGATTCTTGAATGCTGGGTTGGTTTGTTTTTAAAACAACTTACCACTGAACATTCGAAAGGGTTTGCTCAACCAACTTCAGCTAATAATTCAAAACTTTTTGAACGCTTGGGAATTTATATTGTTATGTCGATAACGACTGCCCTTCTTTGCGTCTGGAGACAGTGGAGTCCTGAACTTTTGAATGACCTTATTTTAGTCTCTGCACTTGTAGGGATTGCTTGGATCGACAGAAAAACATTGTTGATTGAAGGGAGGATGGTTTCATTAGCGCTGTTACTACGTTTACTGTGGCTTTCATTTTTTGCATCTCACCAAATATTTGACGCTTTGGCTGGCTTGCTGATAGGAGCAGGAATTTTATATTTTATCGGTTTTTTATATAAAACTATCCGCCATCACCAGGGTTTAGGTGAGGGAGATGCGGCTGTGCTTGGTTTGATTGGCATGTGGGTAGGATGGCGGGGATTGTGGTCAGTACTTCTGATTGCTGCTATAAGCGGTATTTTAATCGGTGGAATATCATTACTCAGACAAAAACCTTTAAGTCAAAATTTTACGGAACTTCTTCAAACACAAATCCCTTTTGCACCTTTTCTTTGTGTTGGCGGATTAATCGTCTATTTTCTTCAGGAAAAAGGATTTTTATGAGTATTTTATGGATTCTAAATTATACTACTTCTGAACAACCTCATTTTCCTCTAGTTCTTCACGAATCAACTCCTGTATCATTGGGCGATATAATTTCCACAAATTCTTTCCCAATTCTGTGAAAATGTACCCCTTCCCGGAACAGGCAGGACATAATTTTTGTAAGTTGGTCTGGATACTGCCCCATTCATCATATCCAGCCTGGAATGCACTGCCGTCACATTTTGAACAAGGTCTTTTTAAATCATGAATTAACATTTGCTTTCAAGTATTTCGTTAATATGATATGTTTGTTGCTGGAAACGCATGAATTGTGCCTTGGTTTATCATAACTTTTCTTTTCTAGATCAAATTAATTATTCCTGATATAATTTTCAAAAAATCGATGCGAGATGGTTTTAGCCTTCCGGTTTAAAAAGCGAAGCGCCTCCCAGCGGTTTAGAAGTGAATCTGTTATTTTTAAAAATATTTTTTCGTCGGGAAATTCATCCCGGCGTTTTTTGACTGAATGATATAGTTTCAAGTACTTTGTAACAGCGGCCCAGAGACTAAATCAATGCAAGGAGATGTATGGAAAAAGTGAAATTCTTTGATACGACTCTCCGTGATGGAGAGCAATCCCCAGGATGTTCCATGTCAGCAACAGAAAAGCTGACCCTTGCCAAACAACTAGAACGCCTGGGAGTCAACACGATTGAAGCCGGTTTTGCGGCATCGTCTCCCGGTGATTTTGAGAGCGTCCGTGAGATTGGACAGCAGATTGAAAATTCGACAGTCGTTTCACTCTGTCGTGCTTCCAAGAATGATATTGATTCTGCGATTGAGGCCTTGAGCGATGCCAAAAACTGGGGCATTCACACTTTCATTTCGACTAGTGACCTGCACATGAAACATAAGTTGCAGATGGAGCCGAAAGATGTGAAAGCGATGGCGGTCGCGGCGGTGGAAAGAGCCAAAATAGCTACGGAGAGTGTCGAGTTCAGTCCCGAAGACGCAACCCGCAGCGACCCAAAATTCCTGGTTGAGGTGTTGTCCGAAGTAGTACGTGCCGGAGCGACAATACTTAACATACCGGATACCGTAGGTTACACCACTCCGGATGAAATGTTTGACTTAATCACTCAGCTCCGGAATGACGTTTACAATGGAGACAAGGTAACTTTTTCGGTGCACTGTCATAACGATTTAGGATTGGGTGTCGCAAATTCTTTGGCCGCCATTCGTGCGGGTGCAAGGCAAATTGAATGTACAATCAACGGTATCGGAGAACGTGCAGGAAATGCTTCCCTTGAAGAAATAGTGATGGCGCTCAAAACACGGCAGGAATATTTCGGTTTCGAAAGCGACATTGATACAGAGCAGCTTTTTCCATCCAGCAAACTGCTTTCACAAATAACAGGAGTTGATGTTCAACCGAATAAGGCGATTGTCGGCGCAAACGCATTTGCTCATGAAGCAGGAATTCATCAACACGGCGTATTAAAAAATGCTTTGACCTATGAGATCATGACTCCGCAGTCAGTAGGCATCAAGTCCAGCAATCTGGTGATGGGTAAGCATTCCGGTCGTTTTGCTCTTGGTGAACGGATCAAGGAGTTGGGTTTTGATCTGAACGACATTGATCTGAATCATGTTTTTAATGAGTTCAAACGTCTGGCTGACCTCAAAAAACAGGTTTTTGACGAAGACATAGAAGCACTGGTAACACATGGAATCGGTAAACAGACGGACAGATTTTCCTTAGAAAGTCTCATTGTTACTTCCGGAACTACTGCTGTTCCAACCGCAACAATTGTGATGAAAATTGATGGCAAAGAAATCAAAAAAGCCAGCTTTGGAGACGGTCCAGTGGATGCGGCGCTGAATACGATAAAGATAATTACAGGCATGCAGTGTACGCTCACATCATACGTTGTCAAAGCAATTACCGGCGGGACAGATGCTCAAGGTGAGGTGAGCGTTGGTGTTGAAAAAGACGGTATGCGCATTACCGGAAGGGGAGCGCATACTGACATTGTAATCGCCAGTGCCCTTGCTTTCCTGAATGCCCTCAACCGACTGGAAATGCGGAAACAAGGCCTCAGCCCCGCCACTCCTTTACAAAAAACGGCCCTTGGCGGAGTTTGATTGTAAATGTGAAGTTCACGGCAAATAGAAGCTCCTCGCCTTGAGAGATCCGACTCACCATTTTAGA
>MPLT02136113.1_pt1 | contig 18331 bp, 10 predicted proteins | sample 1617391 | NCBI WGS metagenome assembly MPLT02 (sample SAMN05944800, study PRJNA350692) | marine metagenome | biome: marine; feature: ODZ; material: water; isolation source: 70 m water sample filtered on 0.2 um supor filter | place: Pacific Ocean | collected 2012-04-08 | depth 70m m
CGCGCCCGCGCCTCGCTTGTCGCACCTTTTCTCTCGCGCGCGTTCACTCGCGGTGAATAGTTACCCTTCGTGTCTCTCGCTCGCTCGTTCCCGCGTTCGCTCCTTCGCGCGCGCGTGCACAGATGGATTCTCCCTCTCGCGAGCCTCGACGCTGTCGGGGCGGTTAGTGCCGTCCGTGCTCTCTCGGGCGCTCCTCGCCCTGGGTTGTGGATAGGGCTTTTGACGGGTATCGACTCGAGAACGACCCCCCTCGGACACCCGCGTGACCTCCCGACCACGAGAATCTTCGACGACGAGATCTTCTCCCTTCTCGGAATTGTGTGGGTCGGTCGATGGTTCGTGACTCGTCATGATGAAAGATGTTTTTTTCGATACGCCAGGCAGCCGTCGTGACACGTGTCGCGGGTGTGTGTTTTTTTCTTTTCGCGTGCGCGCGACATTTTTTCGTCCACACGGGGAACGTGTGTGTTGTGTGCGTGATTGAAGACGGGTTGTGGGGGTTTTAAGACTAAAAGACGCGGTGTGCCTGTCGGACGACACCGGATGATGTGCCATCGGACGACGACGACGACGACGACGACGCGCGAGACGACGACGACGCGCGAGGGACGTCGAGACGCGATGGGGGAGGAGATGGAGGATCTCGAGGACATGTTTCCCCGCGGGCGGTCGACGGTGACGGCGTCGGAGGAGGCGAGCGGTGGTGAGGGGAAGACGGCGCGCGAGGCGACGGCGGCGGTGACGACGACGGCGACGGCGACGGTGACCGGCGAGGACGGCGAGCGAGCGGTGGGAAGAGGCGCGAGGACGCTCGAGCCGGAAGTCGGGCGACGCGCGCGTCGGGTCGAGACGCGCGCGGACGCGGCGGAGGGGGAGGAGGAGGAGGAGGAGGAGGCCGGCGACGCACGCGCTGAGCGCTTGGCCAGACAACCGGGACTAGGAAAGATCTTCGTGCACACGTTCGGGTGCTCGCACAACCACTCCGATTCGGAGTTCATGGCGGGGCAGTTGCAGAGGTATGGGTACGAACTCGTGGACGCGGCGGAGAAGGCGGACGGGTGGTTGGTGAACACGTGCACGGTGAAAAATCCAAGTCAGAGCGCGATGAACACCGTCATCGAGCGAGGTAAGGCTGCGAATAAGGCGCTGCTCATCGCTGGGTGCGTGCCTCAGGGAGATAAGGGGGCAAAGGAGTTGAAGGATGTGAGCTTGCTGGGGGTGACGCAGATCGATCGCGTCGTGGAAGCCATGGAACGCACGCTCGCCGGGGACACGGTGCGCATGCTCGAGAAAAAGGCGCTCCCGACACTCGACCTCCCCAAGGTACGCAAGAACGAGTTCGTGGAGATTTTACCGCTGAGTACGGGGTGTTTGGGTTCGTGCACGTATTGCAAAACGAAGCACGCGCGCGGTGATCTTGGATCGTACGAAATCTCCGCCCTGGTGGGTCGCGTCGAGCAAGCCATGGCCGAGGGCGTATCTGAGGTGTGGCTGTCGAGCGAAGACACGGGTGCTTATGGCATCGACTTGGGAACGGATGTCGCGGCATTATTCCGAGCGATCACGGCTGTCTTGCCCACCGATGGCTCGGTCATGCTCAGACTCGGCATGACGAATCCGCCGTACATTTTGGCGCACCTCGACGCCGTCGCCGAGGCGATGCGTCATCCCGCCGTGTATGCTTGGATGCACATCCCGGTGCAGAGCGGATCGAACGCCGTGTTGGAGGCCATGAAGCGTGAGTACACGGTCGAAGAATTTAGGCATGTCTGCGATACGTTGCTCGAGGCAGTTCCCGGTATGGTGATCGCAACAGACATCATCTGCGGCTTTCCGGGAGAGACGGACGAACAATGGAAGGAAACCATGGATCTTATCGAGGAGTACAAGTTTCCCGAGGTTCACATCTCGCAATTCTACCCGCGTCCTGGAACTCCTGCGGCGAAGATGAAGCGTGTTCCCACGCAAATCGTAAAGGCGCGTTCTCGAGAGCTCACCGCTCTCTTTGAATCGTATCAGCCGCACGAACACATGGTCGGTAAGACTGAACGCGTTTGGGTCAGTGACATCGCTCGGGACGGGACTTCTCTCGTCGCACACACGAAAAATTATACCCAAATCTTACTCCCGGGTGGGAAGGAGCAACGAGAGCGTTTGATGGGCCGCAGCGCCATGGTCGAGATTCTTGAGTCGTCACGCTGGTCATGCAAGGCGCGAATTTTAGAAGTCTTAGAGGCTGATCCGACCGTCGAGAGAGTCAGACTCAGCGTGATATCGAGCGAAGAAGAGTCTAAGGCCATTCGCGAGAAGCTCACGAAGGGTAAACGCGTGCGCGTTAAAAAGTCGGAACCTCCCGTCGCGAATGGTTGTTCGACGTGTGGTAGCGATTCACCCTGCGGCTCCTCCGAGGGTACAACCACGTACGCTCAATATTTGACGGTTGAAAACGTTCTCATCGCGAGCGCGTGCGTGGGTGCGCTAGGTCTCGCGTACGCCACGTTTGCTCGTACTAGAAACTAGCTAGACATTTTTATTACATACTTTACACATTCTTTTCATCGTGCAGACTTCCGCCCTCTGGCGACGAGGTACGTCTCTCTGCTCTCCGATCGAGTCGCTTTCGGCTTGAACCAATTCACCTTTGCAAAGTGAGGTTTCGCCGCCCTCGTCAACGTCTCCACGCTTCCCTCGCCCTCTAACACTTTCACCACCAAGTCTCCGCCGTCGCGCAGGACACCGCTCTCTTCATCGTCTCCGAGCGCGAGATTCATCGCGCACTCCGCCAAATCGAGCGACGCCAACGCGTCGACGCTCGACACCCCCCGCGTGTTCGCCATCATGTCGGAGAGCACCACATCGAACGACCTCGCGCCGCCGAGTTCTCTCACGCTCACCTCTCTGACGTCTCGGACGAGCGTGTGCGCTCGAGCGGGATCCACGTAGCGCATCCCTGAGACTTCAACCTCTTTCAAATCCAAGCCGATGACGACATTATTCTTCGACGCGCGATGCGCCACCTGAATCCACGCGCCCGGCGCGCATCCAAGGTCGAGAATGCGCGACTTCCCGCGAAGGAGCGAAAACTTGACGTCGAGTTCGGACAGTTTGAGCGCGCTCCTGGCGACGAAGCCGAGTTTTTTCGCCTCGCGGGCGATCGGATCGATCAAGCGTCTGGCGTTAGACATCACATGCGCGCACTCGCGCGGGTGAAAGAATGATGCGTGGTTGGTTATGACAGTGGACGCCGCGTTTAGGCGCGGCTCTTGTAAGTTCCCTCATCCGTATTGACTATGATGTTATCACCGATGTTGATGAACAATGGGACGGTGACGACGGCGCCGGTCTCGATGGTCGCCGGCTTATCGCCACCGCTCGCCGTGTTACCCTTCAATCCCGGATCCGTTTGCACGACCTCGAAGGTGTACGGGTTCGGGACTTCGCAACCGATGACTTTGTTGTTCCACTGCACGATGGCGCAGTCCATGCCCTCCTTGACGAACTTGTTGACGGCTTGCGGCGGCACGCGAAGCTCTTCAAAAGATTCCATGTTCATGAACACGTAGTCATCGTCGTCCATGTACGTGAATTGCATGGATTGCTTGCTGACCTCCGCGAGCTGAAACTTTTCGCCGGATCGAAACGTCTTCTCATTCGTGTTCCCCGTGAGCAAGTTCTTGAGCTTGGTGCGCACGAACGCGGAACCACGACCGGGCTGTACGTGCATGAATTCTATCGACGTTCGAAAAAACAATCACGAGCGGGTCTTCGGTCAGTCTCTCGAACCTTCGTCACCCGCTCGCGCGCGCGTCGGAGAAAGCGCGTCGGAGAAACTGGATAAAAAGCGCGCGCGTCCTCCGCGCTCGACCCGTCGTCGTCGTCGTCGTCGTCTCGCACGCACCCGTGATCTTCCAAGGCGCAGAATCTATCTCGAGGGAGAGACCGACTTTGAAATCGGCGGTGGAGCACGTGAGCGCTCGAACCTATCGCGCGAGTCTCGTCAGTCATCATCGCGCCTTGGCCCGCGTCACGCCCGAGCCGCCGCCCGTCATCGCGTCCTCATCGCGACGCGCCGTCGCGTCGCTCGCGCGCGCGTCGACCCGGAGACGCACCTTGACCGGACCGCGCGCGGTGCGCTTCGCGACGCGCGGCGCCGGCGCGAACGCGCGAACGTTGGAGATGGAACGCGACGCGGAGAGCATGGCGTGGCGGTGTGACGTCCCCGAGGGGGCGGCGCGACGGCGAAGAGGCGGGAGGGCGTTACAAGAGCGACTATTGCTGCGGTTGCGGGCGCATGAACACGGCTGGATTCACGGTGGGTGATTCCGGTTGCGATTGATCGGTGAACGTGCGGACGAGCTGCGAACCGGACCGTGGGGTGATCGCCGCCGACGCGTCGGCGTCGTTTGGAAGATGGGCGGCGCGAGAGGCGCCGCCGACGGAGCTTCGCCGACGGTGATGTTTCGCGTCGTCGATCTCGTCGACGACGACGTCCGGACGCGTTCGCACGGGCGATGGGGGTATCGTCGTCGCCGACGATGGACGAGCGCGATCGATGCTCGAGCGAGGAGAGACTTTCGGAGATATTTGCGGCGACTCGGGATCGGACGTCGCCAAAAACGCCGAGGCAGCCATCTGGACTTTGGCGTCCGGCCTCGAGCTTCCCGAAGGAATGCGATCGGATTCCTCGTTGGCTTTACTCTTCCAGTTTGCGATGGCGATATTGGCGTACGCCTGCGCTTTTCGTACGGCTGCGTCCATTTGTGACGCTCTCAACCCATGCGCCATCCACGACGAAATGGCGGGAGGTCGCAGGTACAGATTGATTCTGTGGTCTCGCGCGACGATTTCGAGATGCTTCTTGGTCGTCGTCGCCGTGAGCGCGGTCAAGACGTCACTATACGACGGTTGGTCGAGTCTCTCCGCGCGCGTGCGCGTGTCGAAAGGGTTCAATCGATCCCAGAGAAGCCCGAAACCACTCATCCCACCGTCGTGCGGCGTGAGATCCCGAAAGCTTATGAAGTCCTTGTCCTCGACGTCCACGACGATGACGGTCTCAACGCCCATCTCTTTTCGCATCACGTCCACCGGTACGCTGTTCAGATATCCACCATCGACGAGCAGCTCGCCGTTTTCGTCCCTAACGGGTGGTAAGAGCCCGAGAACGGTCATCGACGCCCTGACACACTGCCACAGACGTCCAGAGGTGTGAGCCGTTAAACATTTCTGATTCAGGTTCGTGCTGCAGCAGAAAAAGTTGAGCCAAAGATCTTCGATGGTGGTGTCCGCACCAACGGAACTCTTTATGACCGCGTCCAAGCCTTTACCGGAGAAGAGCGAGAGCAACGGAAGCGTGAGATCGGTGAGAAGGTGATGGGGAGAATTCAGCAGGTGCATGTTGTTGCGGAGCACCGGAACGATGTGAGACGTCGACAAGCTCCGAGCGTACATGCCAGCCGTGAGCGTGCCTTGACTCGTTCCTCCGATGCAGTCGATAGGGATTCCATTTTCTTCGAGCGCTCGAAGAGCGCCGAGATGAGCCAATCCCCCTCCGCCTCCGCCGGTGAGGATGACCCCGACGCTCTGACCCGAGACGTACCTCGCAAGACGCGACATGTCGTCTTTCGACGCGAGTCTCACGTGATGGTGGCGCGCGAGCGTGCTTCGACTCTGTAACCACACCTGCGTTTGCGATGGAATGCTTCCCGGTTCGTGAATCAAGACCAATTCAGGACGGGCTGTGTTTCTCGTTCGCCAAAGCAACCGCTGCTCGTACAAGAGTGGCGTCTTGTTCTCGCGCTCGGCGTGAGCCACGACGAGAACGCAGTCCGCTTGACTCGCACATACTTTACTCCAGCTCGATGAGCTCGCATCTGCTTGGAGAACAATGAATCGGTGGACTTCCTCCTGCTCCGCCATCCATCCAGTGACCTTTGAGCGATAAAATGAGTTGTCGAGACGACTCGTCGTTCCGTCAGGGAAAATTTCATCAATCATTGAGCTACTCAGAAGGAGCGTGGAACCAAACATGGATAAGGCGCGTTGCAGCGCAAAAGAAAAATCGTTTATTTTGGTGTTTGGATCGGCCGGGATAAGACAGATCGTCACGAGCTCTGCACGCGATCTGTCACCAGTGCGAAGATTATTCTGCAGCTTGCACGCAACGAGTTCCAGCAATCGACTGGACACTTCCGGATGATGGGCGTTGATGAGCTTCAATGCGCCATGAGACATTCTCACGAGCTCTGTGTCTCTTGAGGTGATCGCGGTCGAAGAATACTTGCCATGCGCGAGTAGAGGAGCTTCACCAATGGTGTCTCCTCGACCGCGCTCACGAACAATCTCCGTCACGTCATTTTTGTGACGTGGAAAGCGTAACCGCACGCGACCACTGATGATGACGAACATACTCGTTGCATCTTCATCGACCAGAAACACGTGGTTACCGCTTCGCAGCCAGACACGATTGAGCCCGAAACCGATGAAGTTGCGAATCAAAACGCCGAGAGATGACGACGCTTGTCGTAATAAAGCGATGTACGCTTCCGTCTCTGCGCTGCACATTATGTCGAGCGTTTCTCCCGTCACGACGACCAATTCACAATCTTCGTCCGCACGCTGAGTTTCCCTGAAAACTGAGCGCGTCATGAAATGTGCTGAGCCAATGAGTTGTGGAGACCGCACAGGGTGACCGCGAACGCCGTCACCCTTTGGCCACGGCACCGCATCGCGCGCGATCGCACCCTTCGTGAGAATGTAAAACACATCTGTGGACGAATCTTCGCTAAACACGGTTTCACCCTTCTTGATCGTGCGACGTTGCGCGTATTTCTCGACCACGGATAGGTATTCTAAGAACTCCGTTCCGTCGAGCGAACACGCATCGTCCGCCTCTGGTTGACCGCGAAGAAACTGCCGAGGCATACCTAAAAAGTCAATCAACGAAAACTGCGCGACGCGCCACAATCGCGCGATCGCTTGTTTTAGGTACAGTTGCAGCGTGTGTGGATGTTTCCGAACGAAATCTGAAAAGACTCGCTCGGACACGCGCACGACTTTCGCGCCTCCCTCCATCGTGATACAACTCACGCTTCGCCGCGCATTGTCAAGCACGTCGATGTCCCCCACGGACTCCCCCTCCTGAAGAATGTTCGTCATTACCGGTGGTGCCCCGTTCGTCGGCTGCAGATACACCCCTATCGAGCCCTCGACGACGATGTAAATCCCGCTCGAACTGTCGTCTCCCTGCCTGAAGAGCACCTCGTTGGGCGGCAACGTCTCCTCCACCGACGCCTCAAACAGCTCCCTCGACAGCTCAAGCTCAAGCACGCTAAAAAACTTGGTGCTCGCAAAAAAATTCGGCGTCTTCTCATCCCCTCCCTCCTCACCGCTCGCGCTCGCGCCAAAGTACCCGGACCGCCTCGAATCCTCGTCGCTCCAGAATTCATCCTCCCGACTCGAACTGCTCACCCCTCTCGACGCCGCCCCGCCCACCTCTCGCAACACCTCCGCGCTGTCACCACCCACCGAACGCACCCCTCGCCTCGTCCTTCGTCCCCTCGTCCCCTCGTCGTCTCCCACCCTCCCCGCGTCCTCCGCCGCGTCCTCTCGGTCGTCGCTCGCGGCGCCGCCCCGCTCCAGTCTCTCGTACGCCGCCAGCGCCGCCGCCGTCGTCGCGAGCGCCGCGGACGCGTACGCCGCCGCCGTGATCGCGTTCGTCGTCCATCTCGACCGCGCGTTCGCGCCTCCCGGCGGCGACATGCGCGACGACGACGACGACGACGCGCGCGACGATGTGGTGCGTAACGGTTTCGAGCCGTGAAAAAGGTGCCCTCGGATGGGAACGCGTCGTGCGGCACACGGCGACGCCGGCGCGATCGATCGGACGCGCGACGGCGTCCGCGGCGCGGAGGAAGGCTGTCGTCATGGCGCGGTACCCCATCGTCACCCTGGGGGTGTGCGCGATGGATAAAAAGTCGAGATCGAGCGCGATGCGCGAGATCCTCTCGAGAATAGAGTCGTACGGGGAATTTGAGATCGTCATCTTCGGTGATGAACGCATCGTGAACGCGCCCGTGGAGACGTGGCCCAAGGTGGATGCATTGATATCTTTTTACAGCGATGGGTTTCCGTTGCAAAAGGTGGAGCAGTACGTGCGCATGCATAAACCATTCGTCGTGAATGAACCGAACGATCAGTGGACGCTGCTGGACAGGCGATTGGTGTATAAGCGGTTGCAAGAGCACGACATTCCCGTGCCGAATCATGTGGTGGTGAATCGGAACGAGTACGTCAAGAAGGGGAATATTCGGAGGAAACCGAAGGGGGACGAGGTGGCGCTGCCGGATCAACCGACATTTGAGCCGGAGGATTTCTCGCAAGACGAGGAGTACGTGGAGATAGGAGGGAAACGGATATACAAGCCGTTCGTGGAGAAACCGGCGAACGCGGAGGATCATAACATTTTTATTTACTATCCGCACAGCGTGGGTGGGGGGTATAAACGATTGTTTCGAAAGATTGGTAATCAGTCGAGTCAGTATTACCCTCCTCCAGACGGAACAGAGACCCACCTCTCGTACACCCCTGTGAGGGAGACGACATCGTTCATCTATGAGGATTTCATGTCCACAAACGGTACTGACGTGAAAGTGTACACGGTCGGGCCGAACTACGCGCACGCGGAGGCGAGAAAGAGCCCGGTTGTGGACGGGAGAGTCCAGCGAGACGAAACTGGTAAGGAAGTTCGGTATCCCATTCTATTGACTCCAGAAGAGAAGGAGATCGCCCGTCGCGTGTGCTTGGCTTTCGGTCAGAACGTGTGCGGATTTGATTTGTTGCGTGCGAAGGGCAGAAGCTACGTGTGCGACGTGAATGGATGGAGTTTTGTGAAAAAGTCAAAGAAGTATTACGACGACGCCGCCGTGTGTCTTCGAGCCATGATTTTGAAAGCCGTTGTGCCGAATCACTTCAGCACTCAACCGGCAGAAAAAGCCGCTGCTTCGGCGGGTGTGGATAATGCCGACCTCGAGGAGCCCGAGCTTCTGTTACAATCGGCACGAGCGGAATCACCATCAGGACAGTCGGAGAGAAAAACTGATGACAAGCCGGCGGAGGAGCTTCGAGCGGTGCTCGGCGTCATTCGTCATGGTGATCGTACGCCCAAGCAGAAGATGAAACTGCGCGTTACGAGTCCAGAACTGCTCGACTTGATGCTTAAGTGTACAAATGGTAGGACACGCAAGCAAGCGAAGCTGAAAACACCTCAGTTACTCCAAGAGCTCCTGAACATTTGTAGAGACATTTATGCAAAATTAGCGGCACAACCTCCGTGTGGCGACCAGGCGAACGAAGAGGCTCAGGAAGAGCTAGAGGCGTGGAAACAAATTGTTTCCATTCTTGAGGAAGGTGGACATTTCAGCGGTATCAATCGCAAGGCTCAGTTGAAACCTTTGGCTTGGGAGACCATAGACACGGAGAACAGCGAGTGTCACATGGAAAAGGTCACTGAGGCTCTTTTGATCATCAAGTTCGGTGGTGTGTTGACATATTTGGGCAAGTATCAGGCGGAGTGCTTAGGTAAAGCATTCAGAGTGCGTATGTACCCTCGCGGTAATTATTACGGCTCGGATGCGGATGGATTGCTCCGGCTCCACTCAACGTACCGTCACGATTTGAAAATTTACTCTTCTGATGAAGGTCGAGTCCAAATTACGGCGGCGGCGTTTGCGAAAGGTCTTCTCGCTCTCGATACTCATCGTGGACAGCTTACTCCGATTTTGGCTTCCCTCGTCAACAAGGATGCCAAACTGTTGGATTTTGTCACTCATGATGTTGAGGAGGACATTTTGCACTCAAAACATAAATTGTACACCGCCATGACAAAGTCTGATGAGCCTAAAGACAGTACAGCTCCGAGCGAGGAGGATATTGGTGGTCTTTCCCAAACTCTCAGATTTGCATCGCTGAATAAGTTCAAGGTTGTGACACAAATGGTGATGGCTGCGCATCGTTTTCAAAATGCGGGCGAAACATCGAGCGCCGAGGCCCGAAACTCCCAGAACGTCACTCTTACGTCGGATCTCATGGGTGTACCGCATAAACCGTTGCAAAAACTCCAGACAGTATACGAATGCACAAAATCCATCGCTGTACAACTCAGATCCATGCTTTCAGCGAGCCAGACTCGCTTTGATTCTTCTTCTTCACCCAACACAGAAATCAACTGGGCTCACACTCGTTCTGCAGTCGCACCGCGTGGATCTCTTCCGAAGGGTGGCCTTCAGCAGTTAAAGACGATGATTGTCCCAGCCGGTGGTGAGTCATTTTTGCTGCTTTATTCGAGATGGAAGAAGTTAGAGCAAGATCTGTATCACCCGAGAAAGGCTAGATTTGACATCTCAAAGGTTCCAGATGTGTACGATGCGGCAAAGTACGACGCGATTCATAACGTACACTTAGGATTAGAGGGGTTGGACGTGTTGTACGAAGTTGCGAAGGAGCTTGCCGATTGCATAGTACCAAATGAGTATGGAACTACAGCGTCTACAAAGTTGAGAATTGGCGGCACCATCGCAAACAGTTTGATTGGAAAGCTTCTCAGTGATCTGAACAATACCCGAGAGGAGTCTTTCGCTGTCGAGAATGGAAGACTCAGTGCGACTGACATGCGACACGTGTCTATCTCCGAAAAAGGTCCAATTTTGGTTGAGGATGACGAAGATGAGACATCGAATTCCATGAATGATGATAAAGCCCGGCGAGAGCGGGAGGAAGCAGAGGAAGAGCAGGAGGAGTTGAACACGACTCGATTGAATCTGCGACACGCAACGGCTCACGGTGTCCATAGTCCTTTCAGACACGTCCGTACTCGACTCTATTTCACGTCAGAGTCTCACTTGCACTCTCTCATCAATGTTCTTCAGTACACTCACATGGACAAACCTCGAGTCGAGCAGGACAGAGGTCGCTCCCAATACAACACGGAGCACAGTGAGAGCGATAAAGATGCCAATATTTCCATACGTTCAACCTCCAGGAAAACGTCTCGTCCCCCCGGTTTGCCGCTTGGAAGCCCTCAAAAGGGAGAAGACCATGACGCCAGTACGTCGCGTCCCTCCAATGCTTCAGCCGTGATGACTCGTCCATCTCTGATCAACGAAAGCTTGGAAAACCTGTTCAGACGTGAAAAGGAATTGGATTACCTCACCCACGTTGTTTTTAGAATGTTTGAGCGCTTCCAGGTTCCGCCTTCGGATCCAAGACGTTTCCGCATCGAAATCTTATTTTCCAACGGGATAAATCTCCATCCCTTGAAGACAGATACTATTGAACTCTTTGGGAACAGCGTGGAGACCCATCCGCGTGACAATCCAAAACAGGAAGAAGTTGATGTTTCTGATGACCTCTTCAAGGAAATACAGATTCAAAACGACGACGTGATGCCTGAGCACGGATACCTGACTCTTGACACGATGGAGGAGTATCTCGCCAATTACAAGCGCAAGTACAGAGGAAACGATGCCTCGGACGGGACTCCGGGTAAATCGGCACGATCTTCGAGCGTGGGGAGCGAGACGCGCGTAAAAGCGGGGCGTAATTTGTTTTCGGTGGGACAGTAATGATAACATAGTAGGTTTGTTAAAACACAAATAAATCAAGTCAGCGAAGAACTAATAGCTGCGACGGGCGCGTGTTGGGATAACTTAATCACCTCGTTCCCAAACGAGCATCGTGCGCTTACCAACCATCACATCAACGAGCTGACCAAGACGCGTGAAGACGGACTCTTGGACGTACGGCACACCATACTTTTCGCAGACAGCCTTGACGCGCGGTTGCATGTTTTGGTACGCGCGCATGGACATGTCCGGGAACATGTGATGTTCAATTTGGTAGTTCAACCAGCCGTGCATGAAATCGTTCACGTCACCACCAGTCTTGAAGTTCGCCGAACCAATCACCGCACGAAGGTAGAAGTCATCCGATCGCGGCTTAGTCTCAGTCTCGAAACGGTAGATGTCATCTCCGACGTGGTTGGTGGCGATGATGATGAACGAGTGCACGTTGGTGATGACGTCGGCGAGCACGGCCGTCATCCACCAAGCGAGCGCCGCCTTCGGGCCGCCGATCGCGTAACCGATGGCAGGTAGGACAGCGAAGGACCACAGCGCGTACGGCGCGAAGCACTTGAGGGTCTCACCGAGAGCGGTGAACTCGCCCTTGAACACGCCTTGCGTCACGGTGAGCAACGTGGACGGAAAGTGACCAGTCTTGAACGGGTTCGGGGCTTCCTTGCCGGCCTTTTGGGCCTCACGTTCTTTACGCGCGAAGAGCTCCTTCAACGTGTTCGGCGCATAGTAGAACCACTTCCAAACGAGCGCGAGACCCGCGACCTGGAGGTAGCGCATGAACATCGGCGTGTTACCTTCGCGAAGCTCTTGCATGTTACGCTCGACGAGATCCGGATCGGCGTCTTCACCGAGCTGGTAGTGGTGAAGGTGGTTGTGTTCTACGTCCCAGGCCTCCGGGAGCATCCAATCCATCCAGTCGGTGCAACGACGCCACAAACCGCGCGCAAACTTTCTGCGGTGGAATCGTCCAGTGACTTCACCGTTGGTGCTTTGCGCGGCGTTGTAGCCACCGTGGCACGTGTGGTGACCGACCATGGTCCAGCGAGCGCAAATAGCGGTGGACATGAGAAACGCAGCGATCGGGTTCATTCCGTTCAACCACGCCGGCATGTTCAAGCCCAACATCGGCATCGCTGCCAGCGTCGCCAAGCCGCCGAAGTAGCACACGTTCGCCCACGTCAAGATCTTATGCAAGTGCTTCACGTCCGACTCGAAGTGCTCCGGCGCCTTGTACTCCTTCTCGATCGCGCGCATTTCCGCCGCCCATCCCGCCAAATCGAGTCCTTCACGCCACTTACCGGTCTCGTTGTACGTCATCGTCATCGACGACCCCGTCTCGTCCGCGGCGTCGAGGGCGATCGCCCGATTCTTCACCCCCTCTTCACGCGCCGCTCGCACCACCGCGCGCGCGCCTCTCCCCACAACCGCAACGCGCGCCACACTTTTCGCGCCCACTCGTCCTCGCGCCCCTCGCATCATCGTCGCCGTCGACGACGTCGTCGTCGACGCCCTCGACGTCACCATCATCTCGATCGTTCGCGCGCCCTCGTCGAGCGCGTCGTCGTCGTCCTTCTCGCGGGTCTCTCTCGCGACGAGTCGGTCGGTCCGACGTCTCGAGTCTCGATTCCGCCGTCGGTCGCGTCGCGGTCTCGCGCGGTGCTCGCGTCGCCGTGTGCCGCGCGCCGCCGCGCCGCGCGGTCGATTGTTATCCACAGATGAACGACGGACGGCCCGACGTGCAAAGGGCGCCGCCGACGTATTGCGCGCGACGCACGCCGATGAAAAAAAGTTTCACCTCGCGTGAGATTGAGCGGCACGGCGTCGGCGGCGACCGTGCGTGTTCGGGGGATATGACTTTGCGGTGTTCGTATACGAGTCATAGTACGTGTTATGCATCGTTCGAAGAGTATGAATGTTGGTACGTCTGACGTGTACGTGCATCGCCGCGATGGGCGATCTCGCGATTGAGTATGGAGGGGACACCCGCGCGAAGGGTTTTGGAATGCGTCGCGGACGCGGGGCGACGGCGACGGGCGAGAGGAGGGACGGACGGACGGACGGAGTGTGGTATTCGTGGTATTCGTCATTCACGTGAATGATGCGCGCGCGCGATCACTCCTCGAACTCGGAGAAGAAGTCTATGGTGGAGCGAAGGGCGTCGATGAAGGCGTCGACGTCGGCGGGGGTGTTGTAAAAGTAGAGGCTGGCGCGGGCGGTGCCGGGAACGCCGAGGTAGCGGTGGAGGGGCTGCGTGCAGTGGTGACCGCTGCGGCAGGCGATGCCGGCTTGGTCGAGGAGGGTGCAGAGGTCGTTGGCGTGGATGCCGTCGACGTTGAAGGCGCAGAGGGAGGCGCGGCCGCGCGCGGGGGGCGGGCCGTAAATGGTCACCTTGGGGAGGGCGGAGAGCTTCTCGTGGAGGTAAGTGCCAATCTCGACCTCGTAGTCGTGAATGCGGTCCATGCCAATGTTGGTGAGGTAATCGCACGCTTCGCCGAGGGCGATGGCCTCGGCGATGGCCGGTGTGCCGGCTTCGAATCTTCCGGGCGGTTCTGCGTACGTGCTCTTTTCGAGAAACACGTCGGCGATCATCTCGCCGCCGCCCATCCACGGGGGCATCGTCTGCAAGACGTCGATGTCGCCCCAAAGGAAACCGATACCAGTCGGTCCGCACATTTTGTGCCCGCTGCCGACGATCCAGTCCACTCCCAGGGCTTGGACGTCCACCTTCATGTGGGGCAAGCTTTGGCATGCGTCGAGAAGCACCTTGGCCCCGACGCCGTGCGCAAGCTTGACGATTTCCGCCACCGGAGCCTCTCCACCGGTGACGTTACTCACGTGCGCCGTCGTGATGAGCTTGGTCTTTTCGTTCACCAACGATCGAAGCTGATCCATGTCCAACTCTTGCGTATCCTCGGTGAGGTTGACGAATTTGAGCACGCACCCTGTGCGCTCGGCGAGAAGTTGCCACGGCACGATGTTCGAATGGTGCTCCAGCACGCTCAGTATGATTTCATCCCCAGCCTTGATGTACTCCGTCCCCCACGTGTTCGCCACGAGATTGATCGCCTCGCTCGCGTTTCTCGTGAACACTATTTCTCTATCCGTCTTCGCGTTGACGAAGGAGGCAATCTTCCGTCTCGCCAGCTCGTACGCATCCGTCGCCTTACTACTCAGATAATGCACCCCTCGATGAACGTTCGAGTTGTAGTCCTTGTAATAGAACATGTGCGCGTCCACGACTTGATTCGGCTTCTGGGACGTCGCCGCGTTATCCAGATACACCAGCCGGGCCCCCGACTCGGTGACTTGGTCGAGAATCGGGAAATCTCCTCGCGTCTCCTCTCCGAGCGTCGCGCTCGGCCCCCTGACCGCTCCCGCGGACGCTCTCCAGATCGTGAACCCTCTCTTGCACTTACCATCCCTCGCGCATCGCCTCGACGTGGACGTCGGCGCGTGAGACGCGCGCGCGGAAACGGCCGCCATGCCTCGTCGTGACGTCGTCGATTAGTCGTCGAGCGCTCGCGCGTCTCTCGCGCCGTCGATGCGCGCGCGCGTGAATGGACGCGTCCGAGTGAGGTCGTTCGACGGTGCGTGCGTCGTCGTCACGGATGAGCGTCGGACGCGACGCGCGCGGAAGAGTGCCGGACGAGGGGGCTCGGGTCCCTCGAGGGCAAAAGAAAAAGCTTCTCGAGAAGGCCATCGCCGCCGCGGGTCGAGTGTCTAATATCGTGACGATGACCGTCATTACATGAGGCTTCTAAGGGGATCGAGAGATCGGTCTAAGAGATGCGCGAGGCGCGCTGGGGGTGATGTGAGAAGGCTTGGATGGAGGTCACGAGCGCAAGCCGCCGTCGCTTTAGGTGGCGTTGCGAGCCACAGAGGGGAGCTCGCCAAAGTTTTCCTCCGAGTCGAATCCGGTGAGGAGAGACGAGGAGGTGGCCGTGACGTTGGACAGCTTACTCGATTGTCGCAAGTTGGTGCGCACCTTTTTGGGTTTGGACTTCGTGCTCGACGGAAGCAAATCCGAGTTGCCATGTTTTTGCGATCCGCCGAGCATCCGTCGCAAGGCGTCAGACATCGGGCTCTTCGGAGACCCACCGGAGAGGGTTCGTTGCAGACTTCCAGAAAGTTGCCTTTCGAGTGGTGACTGGTTGTATAGTTCAACGAGTGCGGGCACGGGATCGCCGATGAGATTCGCGGCAACATCCTTGTCGCGCTCTGACTGAGTGTGCTTCTCGCAGAACGCCGTGTATGACCGTTTTTCGCTGTCAATCGCACGCATGTGGCACGCCGCTCGCCGACAGCAGAGTGGATGAAAAACAATTTGACAGTGACCGAAGGAACAACGCATGAGTGTTCCGTTCGAGCGAGTGCAGTGATTGCAAGATGCGTTCCGTCGCTCTCGCGGAACGCTCTCGATGCTGACTGGTTTGACGACGTTCGCGACGTTTTTGTCCAAGAGTGAGGCTTCCGGAACCCAACGCGCACACGTGACGTGACACCAACCTTTGCCATCGACCGTCTTCTTAAACGCTCCAAGTTTCACTGGACAAAGGATGCATTCCACGCCCCGATAGAGAGCCATCTTATCTTGCAACGTGACGCTCGATTTTTTCTCTGTTTTCGGAATGGCGCGACCCGCAGCAGCGACGTCTGTACACACCCAGCAGAGCCAATTCGACCCGACTTTACCAGTGATTCCGTAGCAGGCTGGATGAACGATGACTTCACATTGACTACACTTGATTGTCTGTTTCATCTTCAACGATTCCGTCGTCCCGGCGCAGACACAACATGCAGAGTTATCAGAAACAGAGTGAAATGGATCGAGAAGAATTTGCGACATCGGTGAGCGAATCGGTGAGCCACCGAGGACGGGTGAACCACTCCTCGGTGTCCCGGATAAGCTGAATGATTTCAGGTGGCCCGAACTCCCGTCGTAGTTGGTGAGACCGAATATCTTCTTCACCCGAGCTGGAGCGGATTCAATGGCCTTGATCACAGCGCTAGCGCTCGGTGGTTTGTACACCGGAATTTCAGTCTTGGGATCGGGGACAATCGCCGCAGAACCGATTTCACGCTTTGGCTTTGGCTCTCTTCGACCATCGCCGACTGCGGCTTTCGCCTTCTCAAGGGCTGCCAGTTGATCGGCTTCTCGCTTTTCTTTCTTTTGCTGACGTTTGATCTCACGAATGACCGACATGTATGAGTTCGCTTCATCAAGTTTTGCCTTGCGCGCTCCCTGCTCGTCGTTGTCTGCGTCCAAACCTTTTCCTATTGTCTCCTGAGCTCGCTTGACTCTCTGTTTGTTCAACTGGAGATGCCACAATAGCTCATACTGAAGTGCGAAGATCTCGCCGTCTAATTCATTACTTGGTGCGCTTGCTAGGAGAGATGGATTCTCTTTAAATGCGTTTTCCAAGCGTTTGAGCTCCTCTTTCGTTGATTTTTTAGACTTGTCTGACGTAGACTTGACGCTCAAGGATTTTGGAACCCCCGGAAGCCCCACGTCTTCCTCCTTTTTCTTCAAACAATTCACACTACCTGCCTCCGTTCCACATTTTTTTGCAAGAGTTTTCAATTTAGCGCAAACAGCACAGGGCTCTCCGTCAGAAGAACTAGACTTTGAAGACAGGTTGTCGTTGAGCTTGAAGGAACGTTCGAGCAGCATAGTAGTGTGCAAAGGCATGGTCTCTTCGGCACTTCCTCTGTCGAAATGACGTAAATCTGCATTCATTCCGAACGCAGTGGTGCACTCACGCTCCGCTTTTTCCTTAATGTCGAGATTTTCACCCTCTCCATCTAGCTCTTCGACATTGGCGCCAGCCGGCTCGGCGCCAAGCACAACCGTTGTTCCAGTACTTGACGGGAGACCATCCGTGGGAGGACCACCGAGACCTTGTTCCGTTAGTGCAGTCAGATTAGACGGCGTGTTCACGAGCCCGTAAGATACGGCCATGTCTGCGGGACACTCATCCGGGAAAATTAGGCTTTTGTCTAACTTTTTCTTTGCCTTTGTCGCAGCTTCACGGCGACAGTTCTGAAATTCGTTCACTCGAGAAGCGCTTGCGTGACGGAGCCAAACGCGCAAACCATTGAGAGTTTCATCTGACGTTTCACTCTTAACTTGACTCAGCTTTCCCTTTTTAGATCCGCTACTTGATTTTTCATGCTTCGACAACCAATTTTTCAGAGCGCCTAGCGCAATCCCAACAAATTTTGAAATCTCTCGTAGCTTTTCCCCCTCATCACCACTCAGACTAACTAATACTCTAACTAGCATGGCAATGTGCTCAGGTTCAAGATTCTGCACGAGCTCGATTCCCAATTCGTGTTCCTGTAACACCGGGGCGACGAAAGGTTCCGCAGGGACGGCTGGAATAGTACCGACTAGCGGTTTCTTTTCGCCTGCCTTGCTCGGTGAGGTCGCCGCTGATGTCGACGGCTGCTCCCCACGTCTTTGATACGTCAAACCGGGAATCGGGATTCCAATCTTGTCTTCACCAGCCTCAAAGTCTGGACCGGTGCAAACCGAGTGAAACGCCGTGTCCAAATGCCAGGGAGTTGCCGGAGCTATACGAACTAAATCTGTGGCGTGCACTGAACGGAAAAAGTCTTCAGCATAACGCCACCAAGGTGCAATCTTTTTCGCTTCCTTCTCTTCCTCTCCGGCGCCTCCAAACATCCGTTTTCTCTGTTCA
>MPLT02142758.1_pt1 | contig 18313 bp, 20 predicted proteins | sample 1617391 | NCBI WGS metagenome assembly MPLT02 (sample SAMN05944800, study PRJNA350692) | marine metagenome | biome: marine; feature: ODZ; material: water; isolation source: 70 m water sample filtered on 0.2 um supor filter | place: Pacific Ocean | collected 2012-04-08 | depth 70m m
GCCTTCCTTCATAGCTCTGTCGCCTGTGTCGCAATGTCGCGACCTGCTGTTCTTCGTTTTCTATTGTGCACGCTAGGTAGATGTTTCCAACCGGGTTTGTAGACAGAACACAAAAAGAAAATAAATTGACGTTACGTCTTTACAGGTGCCTTTCGGAAGTGCCGAACGCTTCTGTACGCTGTACATCTTTCAAACAGCTGCACGTGTCTGTTTTAAATAGTCCACAGGCTGTCTTTGTTGAAGGTGGAAAACATTCACACCACATTGTCGTCCGAAAATATTTAAGACCTTGTGTTTGGAATCACGTACGTATTTGATGTTAGTTCATCAGTCGCTGAAATTACAGCGTCAAATAAAGGTTCTGGAAGTTGCAATACCAGTCGCTATGCCAGGTCTGAGCCGAATGCTTACTTTCTACAATCACTTTTTCCCAATTGTTGCGGGTTATTTGAAAACAAAGTACATGTATCGTGGTGACTTCATACTCCTAGATTCTGTTTCACGATTTCATACGCAGAGTTATTCCGTTATTAGGAGGAGATAAGTCTAAAACTGAGGTACGGCGAACAGTTCTTTACGCATCTTATTTTCAAGTCTCGAAATAAGTTAATCTGGGAGGCACGGCACGAGTGGGGTGCAAGTAAATCAGTGAAAATGTTGCGCGAGCTTTCTGGTTTCTATCTCAAGGTTGAGCGAACTATTTTCGACATTTTTGCGACTGAAATTTTAGAAAGGTTGCCCAAGTGTTTGCAACGAAACACGACTTTTTACCTAAACAATACATCCAACAATTAGCGTTTGTTTTCGAGAACTGTGAGCCCATGTCGATTTTGGAAGTTCGAGACATAATCCAAAATGACCTACCATCGGCAATGATCGACGTTTTCGTAAATGTTGAAGAGAATCCCATCGCTTGTGCCACTATCGCACAAGTCCATCGAGCTTCAATTTCTGGTACAGCCCAGTCTGTTGCTTTAAAAGTCAAGAACATAAAGAGTCAAAACGTAATGAAATCAGATCTGGCAAATATGCTTTTGGTCTCAAAAATATTGGATGTATTGAAGATTCAGCTACCATTTGACCATACCAGTGTTCTTTTAGAGTACAAATCTGAGGTATGTTCACCTAAAACAAAAGTTTCTCTTTGACGACAGCCTGCTACAGGTACCAAAGGAGTTCGACTTCTTGAGAGAATGCAGCATGATGGACCTTATAGGACGCTCTATACGTGCGAAGTTTGTAGATGTTTATGTTCCTAATCCTCTGCCAGTAGCGTGCTCAGATAACGTCATCACAATGACTTTCATGAACGGGTTTAGTCTAGCGACGTTTCTTTCTGATCACTCTTCATTGGCGATAGACGGCACAAGTTTGTTGCACTTTGCAAACAAATTGGTGGAAGTCTACGCTTATCAAATTTTTGAGCTTGGAATATTCCACAGCGATCCTCACCCGGGTAACATTTTGATAAGTTCAACGGGAGCTCTCACGTTATTGGATTTTGGTCAAGTGAAGGTGCTAAGTTCTCGGACTCGCGAAAATCTTGCTCGACTGGTTGTTGCACTTGACCAGAATTCACCGCTGTCAGGACAATTATTGGATAACATGGGTGTTAAAGTACAAAATGCTACTGCTTCAATGAAGACAGCGATCGCTTACGTTTTGTTTGATACTCGTATGGATATAGCTGAAGCTAAGATGAACCCATTTGACAGCGATTTACCACCCGAAATTCGGCAAATCAAGCTTTCCAGAATTCCCAGAGAGACCTTCATGCTTATAAGAGTGATTGCCTTGTTGCGAGGTATTCTTTCAGCTTTGAAACTGGATGTTCACGCTCGATCAATTTGGTCCACGTATGCTACGAAGTTTCTCCAGGGGCAAGACCTAAAGAATATTCGTTCTAAAACCCCTCGCGCGGAAAGGAAAAAGGACACGCAACAAGTGAAGGAAATGGCGCAGTGGTTAGCTTCAAACGGGTTACCTGCTAGTAGAGAACATCTCACACCATTGGTTCTTGCAGGAGTTTGGAATATTGAGGATCTGTCAACTTTACTTCGTTCAGATGAGAAAGAAAGTATCAATAGTGCACTCAAATATTACAAGCCTGCGGAACGTTTCGCGCTGCGAAGCATCTTTGGTGATATGAATCACAACTTCTCCTAGTATCTTAGCTGTAGTGGGCTGAAATGCAACGCTACTGCAACATTATATTCTACTAATCGGTTGCATTCCTATTATGCTAAAACATTTCGCCAGGATATTTGATGTGAGCACACACATGGTTAAGCGAGCTTGTTCTTCCTGAACGCCAAAGACTTTGCACTCAGAGTAGAAATTGTTGAACAGCACACATAACGTATAAGTGTATTCACACATCTTTGATGGCATCAATTCAGCAAGTGTGGTATCCACAGCATCTTCAAACCTGAGAAGCTGCAATAGCAACGCCCGTTCCTGCAAGGCAGAGCAAATTGGCGACGCAAGTTCACTAGAGCACTGCCCCGTTTGCAAGCCAGCACGCTCAAGGATAGAGTGAACTCTCGCATATGTGTACTGAAGATACACCGCTGTGTTCCCTTTCAAATCTAGCATCCTTTCGAATGAAAACATGTAGTTTGTTGCAATGTTATTGCGAAGATCTGCATATTTTACCGCACCTATTCCCAGTTTGCCAGCAGACTCAAGGAGTATTTCTTCACTTGAATCAGCACCACGAGCTTGAAACTGATCAAAACATTGTTTCTTTGCCTCTGCAAGTAGATCTTTTAGTTTCACTGTTTCTCCTGAGCGGGTTCGAAGTCTTTTTCCATCCTCGCCCGTTACCAGGCCGAACCCCACATGGTCCACCACGGTGACTTTCCTTCCATCTAACCAACCTGCACGTCTACCTGCATCGAATACTGCATTGAAGTGCTGACTTTGACTCACGTCCGTCACGTATATGATCCAATCCGCTTGCTCAATTTGAGTCCTGTAGTATAAAGCGGCCAGATCGGTTGAGGCATAATTAAAGCCACCATCGCTTTTCCGACAAATTAGTGGCACCTCTGAATCGTGACTGAAAATACAAAGTGCACCCTCATCCGTAACCGCAATTTCTTTGTCTACGAGATGTTGAAGAACCTCTGGTATCAATTTGTTGTAGAAACTTTCGCCGCGCTCTTCTATCTGTATATCAAGCTCTTCATAAACTTCTTCAAACTCTTTCCTGCTCGCCTGACAAATCTGCTTCCACATGTTGTACGTTTCTTCATCGTACGCCTGAAGCTGAGTAACCACTATTTGCGCGCGTCTTTTAAAATCATCATCCGTGTCAAATTTTACTTTCGCATTTTTGTAGAACATCTGAAGATCGGAAATATTCTCTGTAAAAGAACTTGCATTTTCACGCATGTATGCGATGAGCATGCCGAATTGGGTACCCCAATCGCCAACATGGTTGAGCCTAGAAACGTTAAATCCGCGATATTCTAAAGCCCGACATAGTGAATCACCGATTATCGTGCTACGCAAGTGACCTACGTGCATTTCCTTCGCTATGTTTGGAGACGAGAAGTCAACAATAACATGTCTACCAAATGTTTGCTTTGAGGAGGAGTCAATATTTTGTGCTAACTTGAGAGCTTGTTCCGAGATAAATGTATCGGAAATGTGGAAATTTATAAACCCTGGCCCAGCTACTTCAATCTTGTCAAACATATCTCCGCGCTCTAACATATTCGATATCACGACCGCCAAGTCGCGAGAACTTTTGAACTCGTGAGTGTCAGTCAACTTCGCAAATAACTGCATACAGCCGCTATATTGGTAGTCACCAAATAAAGGCTTTGATGTTTCCGCTATAGAAACGTCGGTCAAAAGCTCAGGGTTGACTTTTTCAATGCCAGCAGAGACAACATGGGCAATTTTATGTTTTAACGTAGGCTGGTCAGACACTCCACAAGTCTCCTTTAAAACTTCATAGTTGGATTTATCACCGCTTGGCGATGTTCTACCTGATTGTGATGCCGAAAGTGCTTTCAAGGAGCGCCGGAGAGGTCGAACAATGCGGGCTTGTTGACCCAGACGTCGTTTGGACGTTTTGAACGCGTTCAGAACCCCGGGCCTTAAAGCGCTCAAAGTGCGTAACATGGCTAGTATCCGGCAGGGTGGCGAGTAGAACCTTCAAGAAGTGTACAGAAGTTCACAGAAAGCACGTAAATAGCTGACGTCACCTCGCAGGATACCGAGAGTCTTGAGTGGGCGCAGTATGTGACTACGCATACGCACTGAACGTTAGAAGCCCCTGGCAGGGTTTAGGTTTGCACGTGTTGGTCATTCCATACTACATGAGGGGTATTTTTCAGACACACGGTTTGCTTATGCAAAAAATGAGGGATTTAGACGAAAAATATCGCTTATCGAGGTGTATGTACATACAAGCCGTATGTCTCGTACTACAGTTAAAACGAGATTTTCTTAAATCGATAATTTTCGGCTCTATCCCCATTAACCTGAGGCCATCGCTATCGAAAGCAAAAGCAAAAGGACGTCGTGGCGTCACCGCGGATCGAACGCGGGACCTTTAGATCTTCAGTCTAACGCTCTCCCAACTGAGCTATGACACCGACTGATCCCAGGCCTTACCCAGGTACAAGGTCACCGCTATCCTCGAATGTTTCGAGGCGCGCTTCGATACGTCTAGCGTGAGGGCAAACAAATAAGTATGAGTCACATTTACCTTACACAGAACTACGAGACGACGTTCTGAACGTTCGCCGAATTGCTACTCAATAGCCGCCAGTAAATGAAAGCTCTATCTCGAACATCTGGGTTTTCGCATGAAGACGCTTTGCGAAGTACATGCTGTGCGTTGTGCTGAGATCGAGAGTCTTTCAGTTGGATGAATGCTTTCACCGAGGTTGTCAAGAGTTGTAACTGGACAGTTTCCGGCTCATCGGTGAACATCTCGCAGAAAGTTTCTATCAACAAAGAAGCGTTTTCAATCCGAGCAGCGTATTCCCCAACTATCCATATGAGTGCTGCCTTCGCTTCAGGCTGATCTAAGGAGGTAAGCCCCTCACAGAGAGTTGGTAACGTATACTCAAAGTGGTTCGGGTATGCTCTAAAGATATCCTTCATGACGATGATAGCTTCTTGGACGACGTAGTTGATTTGACTTTCGATAAGTTGAAGTAGTATGGTGACCGAGTCGCGTGCAACGTCTCTGAATTGGATTGCACATGTGCCTATCGCTTGAATGGCTTGTCGAACAAACTCAAGGTCGACCTCCGCGGAATACTCCTTCAATTCGCTCAAAACCTGACTTACGGTCTCATCTGATACTAGTCGCATCAATATCTTTAGTTTTTCATGTTTTATATAGTAAGGATCGTTGTACTTGCAGAAGAAAATCTATGAGTAGTTCAAAGAAATGAGCTTTCCAAAATTGTCTATGTATTACCTCAAGATTCCTTTGAAGTTCGCATTTATACACCGACAAATTCGAATATACCGTGTGAAGAGTGATGTATTGGATTTCCAATTCACTTCCCAAAAGAGTAACCATAGAAGATGCTATTTGCAACCTGATCGTTTGTTGCAGAGAACTTGAGACGAACTATTGAATGTCAGATACTTGTTCATCCAACGACAGTGGAACACAACACCTGTGATTGTCTTGCTAAAACATTCATACTTGCTAGAACCACGGCACCGTTCGAGTGCTGTAGATGTGCACTCACTCGCTGAATGATAGTGACAGCCTCGTCATTACTGGAAGCTGTGTATTCCTCCAGCGCACTCAATATGTAGACTTGTCCCCACCTACATGACAGCTATAGAATAGATGCTTGCATAAGATAACATCGCTTACTCTGTGCACTCCGTTAGCATTTCAGTCAATCTTTGGGCCAGTCTTGCATCGACGGTGAGGATCTGTTTTGAGGTCGCTTTTGAAATTTCATAAAGGGCTGCCATGGCATTGGACAGCACAGTTGCATTATTTTCATTATAGATGACTTCTTTTAAGATCTCAATAAACCCGCTTTGAGAAAACGTTAGGCTCAATAACCGCATCACTTTCGCACTCTCCACTTACCGACTCTCCACAAGCTCCTGATCAAGCCCATACAGCTTTGCAACACAAATGACCGCACTCTTCCTCACATATGGATCCGTGTCCTACAGAACATAAATGGCAAGAACATTACGGATAGGTCATGAAGGTATACCGTGAGTGCCACATGCAAAGGATCACACAAATATTCTGTGATACGGTGTACACGTATACAGCCCATCGTTCGCACCGCGAGTGCACGAACAAGAGGGTTGGGATCTTGGGCATCCTGCAAAACTGTTAATTTATATGTGAGGAAAGTGGGATGATAGCACCTTGATGAAGGTGTTTACAGCCAATATTGTGAGCTCGGGTTTCGATTTCGCATAGTTGATCAAGTACAGGTAGATGAGCTTCTTCAGTTCAAGATTGGTGGTCTGCATACACTGCAAGACATCCGGGAAAAGGCCAGACACATCTTTCCCTACTGTCATTGCCGCGATCACTGTATTCGCGGTCGGATCAGTAACAATAATCAGAAGCATTCGTATACCTTTTTTGATTGCTTCCTTTTGAATAGCCAGCTCGGTACTTCTCAGTTCAGCCCGCCACTCTGCAATTTCACCTGTTGTGGCGTAGGTAACGTACAGCTCAAGTCCTCGAAAGTTGAATTGTACCTCGTCGTTGTGATTGGAAGAAGCGCGCATCATTCGACATAGCAGTCCCAAGCGCGCAAGCGGTTGACGGTCGCAACGCACCGCTCGACGTTTACACGACGCGACTTTTCTTTGCTAAAATATTTATTTACTTCTATTTCTTTCTATCCATCAGGGACAGATGCCGTATGTTAGTTAAAATTAGCCTTATAGACCCATTGTAATAAAGAATCTTACTCTTTGGCATATATAGTCACACTCGTGGCCTATCATTTATGGGGCTGAAATTTAGCGAAATTCGAGTGTGCCCCAAACGTGTTTTTTAAACGTGCCGGGGTTTAGCGAGACGCGATGGCTTAACCGTCACGTTCGCGCGCCCGCCACTGCGCGGCGCGGCCGTGCCCGCCCGCGGGCGCGCGCGACGGATTCGAGGTAGTTCCGTTGCGTCGCGTCCGCACGTCGTCGCGCGCCGAATGCCTCGCAGGTGCGTGTGCACGAACCCGAACTGCGACAAGGAAGTCGAGCGATTCGCGTTCGCGCTCGGCAAGCACTGGAGAGACGACGCGCTGAAATCGATTGTATCGAGTCTCAGACCCAGATCGAATGCTGATGACGTAGAAAAATACTTTTTGCGCGCGATGACGAAGCCCGATGGTGTTCGAGTGTCCTCGCGGCACTTCTTCTGGTACCATTTAGCATGGTCTCGAGGAGACCGCCCGAAGCTGGTCTTCAAAGATGGCGCGCACGTCCGGCCGACGTACGTGCTCCATTCGAATTCTCCGACGTACGCGGGCGAACCAATCGTCGATCCGGCTCGTGTGGAATGGTCTGCGGTCCGAGAAACCCGTCTCAGACCACGCCGAGCGCTGTGACGGCGGGTTTTGCTTGGGCGATTTTCCAAATGCTTTTTGAACTAGCGCCGGTGACGCGCAGTGCAAGTTGTTACCGATTGCGCGCATGTAAAGTAGAATGATAGTGATGTACGCGGTCAGAAGATCGTAGAAATGCATTTTGAACGTTAAAACATGCCGTTGACGCGCACTGGCCGTCGTTCTCGACGCGGAACAAAGACAAGTTTCCCTAGTTTCACAAGTGTTGAGTTGCGACTCATTGTGGATAAGGACTCAGTTGCTAATGTCGCGATTTGTGGAGACATTGACAAACGCGCGTCTCACGCGCTCTGAGGGATGACTATTCGCGCGAAAACTCGCGCATGCGGGAAAAAGTCGTATCATGTACCATCGTAGACATTGATGGCACAATTCGTTCAGCAGAAGCGACGATGTGTACGCGCACAAGCAACAAGCTCAAAAATACACTTTCAAAGAAAGCTGGCACTTCGTCCAGGTGCACGCCTCTGGCGCGGATCTATGACAACTCAAACGCCGAGTTTCACAAAAACACATATTTTCTGCGTTCTCTGTCTGCAGTAATTCAAGTGTATACCACTACTTCCGCTTGCGTGTGCGAGAACGCGACGACGGTAGTTGAAATCACTTCTGCTCGTCGAACACACTTCACGATGCGCCGACGCCCATCCGATGTAGAAGGCGCAACGCGCAACGCGATACAATCACAAACACATTTGTACACGCGTTTCTCCGCCTCCGCGACACCCGACGCGCGCTCGCGCCGCGACAGCCGCGTGAAAGTGACGGGACGCGCGACACGCCGAGCGAGTTCAGAAAAAGGGGCGAAAGGGCACAAAATTCGAGGTTTGAGTCGACAGTGTGTCATGACCAGTCATGAACGGTGAAATTAAATATGTAAAATGATAGGAAAACCTTATTGCAATGGGTTACAAATCACTAGTTAGTGTGTACCAGTACTTGTACTCATAGTATGGGTTAGAATTACCTAAACACCATGGTACATACATATCAACATTAATAAACCCGAGCAATATGGCGTTTCTCCGCGCGATGTATGCATGCGGTTACATATGGAATGTATAGCCCCTGTCTACGGGTTTTCATATATTATGCGTAATCACGCCATATTTCATGGGCTTATTTATGTACGCACTCGCCAGAGCCCAACCCACGAGACGTCTGAGACGTCTGAAACGTCTCAGACGTCTGAGACGTCTTGCACGTTTGTTCCGGGTCAAAATTACTAACACGAACACTCAGAGGCGAAAAGCAGGGCGTGACGAGCTCTCTTCCTGCGACGAGGCCAGTGAGTATCTCGAGACTAACGTACACAGGGCGTTTTGCGATGTGTGATAACGTGTCGAACCTAACGACACGGTTTAAAACCACTGGTCATATTCTCCGACATGGTGCGCAAAGATGCCGAAATGTACCCCACAGACACCCCATGAGTCACCGTATCAGAATGCTTACGGTCAATTCAATACCAGAGTTCGCAAATCAACAAAGTATATTGGCTTTATCACTACTGAGTGCTTTTGCTACAGTTCCCGTCTTGCAAGAAAGGAAGAAAGGTAAACCTCTCACGAGGCAGGGCATGCCAGAGCAAGATGTCAACAGTGCACAACAATTGACTCGGAATGTCATTCCCTCGATCGAATGGGGGGGGTGCGATGCTGATGGTCCACGAGATGAGATGGAAGATGCTTGGTGTGTGCGCACTGTGAACTCCCTCAGTGGAAGGATCCTTTATGTTGGTATGTTCGATGGACACGGCGGTGCAGCAAGCTCGTTTTTCTTGAAGAATAATATGTTGAAGTTTACAGATGACGTCGGGATCAAGATGTGCTCGAGAGCTGTGAAAGGCGATGTCTCTCATGAATCCATAGCAGATGAGACGAACCCCCTTTCACTTGCTTTTGAACGTGCAGATAGTGCCCTGCTGGACCACCTTGGCTCTCTCGGTGATCCAGAGTGCTGGAGTGGAAGTACCGCCACTGTGTGTTTTTTCAGTAAAAGGTACATTTTAGTTGCAAATGTTGGAGATAGTCGTGCAGTGTTAGGACGGAACAATCGCGCGATTCAACTGAGTAGTGACCACCGTCCGATAGGCTCCTCGAAGTCAGGTCGAAGTGAAATTTCTCGAGTTATCGCGAGCGGCGGTTGGATATCGCAGATGCGCGTTTGCGGCATCTTAGGGGTCACCAGAGCCTTTGGTGACTACGAATTCAAGGGCGGAAGGGAAGAATTACTCCAAGAGCTTGAGGCAACTGGTGTGCGCTGTCAAGGTGACATGAAACGACCACCTGTGATCGCTATACCAGATGTAAGAGTGTTTGAGCGCTCAATTGATGACGACTTTTGTGTCATCGCTACTGATGGACTTTGGGATGTGATAAATACTGCACAAGCTATCACTTTTGTTAGAATGATGGTGGTGAAAAATGGTGTTCAAGACATGACTGCCGTCGCGCAGGCTCTTGTTCAGCGAGCAATAGAGGCCCGCACGCAAGATAATGTCTCTTGCGTCGTATTGGATCTTCGCGCGAATAGAAACTAGCTACAATTGATTGGAACAGTGTAATGGGTTCACCAGATAGTTCATATTTGTTCCCTTTCAAGTGTCACCGTTGACAGGTGTATTTTCTCACGTGAAACCCGTCAAAATCGTGTGAATAAAAGTATGAGAAATCAAGCTGACTTGCGTATGCTTGAACTGAAAAGATTCTTGAGCATTTGCGGGAATCTGACTACGATCAGGCGCAAAAATGGTATGAACAGGCTGAGGAGTGCAGAAGTTGGTATACACACTGGACCAACACAGACCTCGTACAAACGGTGTCAGTTTAAACTGGATTGGATAACAGCATCGTTTACCATAAATTGTCTAGTTAACTAGTTACACCCTATGCACATATGAGTTCACTCTGGGAATAGGGTATGTTTAAATGTTCCCGCGCGCCGCACGCTTCCCTAACAGTGGGCGTGGCTAAATCTGAGATCTCAGCCCGAGGTAACTTTCGCTATGCGTTGTGTATGTCCTCACATTTCGTATATTCAACGCTTCAACTCAAACAAATAGCCGATCGTAATCCCTATGTGTCCCCAATAAAACAAAAACATGCGGATACTGTAAACTTAGACGCGAACTTTGACTTAACTACGACGTTTGCCCGCATCGGACGGCGACCCGCGGAGCGTTACTTGTTATATTGTAGGTATGCCATATGCGATATACATTTTTAGTATCTAGATTATGTTCATAAACCACCAAAAATCACCCCATACTAAATGCGATCCATACATATGAACAAGTTCGGCCGGAGCGCAAACCTTGCGCGAACCCGCACCGACGTTGGGACTGGACGCCGGCCTTGCGGCACTCGCGAGCGTCTTCACGCAAGGAAAATGCGGCGATCATTTGGCATATTTGCAACGAAACTTGAGAGTGTGTTTACATCAAATCGTCTGCCCCAGCTCCGACACGGGCCAAGTACCGATGCCGTTCAAGCCACTCTATCCCGCGGGTTCGCATCAAACCCCTCGGCGGGCTCGGTTACGCAGGTCATCGGTGCCGTGGTTGACGTACAATTCGAAGGGGAATTGCCTCCAATTTTGAGTGCACTAGAAGTCCAGGGTCATGAAATCAGACTCGTACTCGAAGTCGCGCAGCATCTTGGTGAAAACACTGTCCGGACGATCGCTATGGACACTACTGAAGGTCTCGTGCGCGGTCAGCCGGTGCTCAACATGGGCTCACCGATTCAGGTACGATTTCGCTCGGATGAAAAGTAGAGGGGAAATTCGTCTCAGTGATTTCGATCATGTGTTCTTTACTGACGATTTGGATTCCAAAACATTAGATCCCAGTTGGCCGCTCCACCTTGGGGCGCATCATGAATGTGATTGGTGAACCCATTGATGAATGTGGCCCAATAGGTAAGTCTCATCCTTTTGCATCGATCGAATCCTCGACGTGCAATTTGCACTCACCTTCGGTATATGTGTGTACTCTACTGATATATTTATCGATACAGCCTCGGATTCTACTCTTGCGATCCATCGGGAAGCACCGCCTTTCGTTGATCAGAGCACCGAAATGGAAATGCTCGTGACTGGTATCAAGGTAGGATGAATTTTCGAATTTTCGCATATCTGGATCGTCTCATGTTTCACAAATAGGTTGTTGATCTCCTCGCTCCTTACCAAAAAGGAGGGAAGATTGGACTGTTTGGTGGCGCTGGTGTTGGTAAAACAGTTTTTATTATGGAACTAATCAACAACATCGCAAAGGGACACGGTGAGTTTGGATGCTTTACACTAAACTGGATTCTTTTGACCCTATGTTGCAGGTGGTTTTTCTGTCTTTGCTGGAGTTGGTGAAAGAACTCGTGAGGGGAACGATCTCTACCATGAAATGATCGAAGGTGGTGTAATCAAGCTTGGCGAACAAGCAAAGGACTCGAAGTGTACTTTAGTTTACGGGCAAATGAATGAGCCTCCAGGTGCAAGAGCTCGAGTCGGATTGACCGGACTCACCGTTGCTGAATACTTCCGTGACTTCGAGGGACAGGATGTTCTCTTTTTCGTGGACAACATCTTCCGTTTCACGCAAGCGAACTCAGAAGTCTCAGCACTTCTTGGACGCATCCCATCTGCTGTCGGCTACCAGCCAACTCTTGCCACTGACTTGGGTGGTCTCCAAGAGCGCATTACAACTACCACGAAGGGATCGATTACGTCAGTTCAGGCAATTTATGTGCCAGCTGACGATCTCACCGATCCTGCGCCTGCAACAACATTTGCTCACCTTGATGCCACGACCGTTCTGTCCCGGTCAATAGCTGAGATCGGAATCTATCCGGCTGTTGATCCGTTGGATTCTACCTCACGTATGTTGTCTCCGCTTGCGCTTGGTGAAGAACACTACGCAACGGCTCGCGGTGTTCAAAAAATTTTGCAAGATTACAAGAACCTTCAAGACATAATCGCGATTCTCGGCATGGACGAACTCTCAGAGGATGACAAGCTAACAGTTTCACGTGCCCGCAAAGTTCAGCGCTTCCTGTCTCAACCTTTCCATGTCGCTGAAGTTTTTACCGGAAGTCCAGGCAAGTATGTTGATTTAAAAGACACAATCTCTGGTTTCAAGGGTTTGATCAATGGAAATTATGATGACCTCCCAGAGATGGCTTTCTACATGGTCGGTGACATGAACGAGGCTGTTACCAAAGCTGACGAACTTGCCAAACAAGTTGCCTAAGGCGAACTTCCAAGACAATATAATGATACTTACGACGTCTAATGTATTCGCTAACAATCAAACACTATCATCATTCTACTTATACGCAGGAGACAAGTCTCCATCTTTTTAACCGGTTGTGCCGCACCTTCTAACTCCTGCGCAGTATGACGGAGCCCCCCAACTTTAGTAAATGCGGCATATACGTTACGCTCTTCGATGTGCTTCGTCTTCAAGTTAACAAACGTCTCTGATAGTTCTCGTTTCATGTTTGAGATAACCGATGGTAAATGAACTTTCCAAAGGTAGTTCGTTCGAGAAGGTGCATGATCAGTTGTTCGAGCAACCTCCTGCATGCGAACATACTCGTGCTTCAAAAGCTTGCCTAAAATTTCGCGGCAATCCTTCAGTGGGATCATCGCTAGCTCTGAGATTTGTTTTTGTTCCAATTGAGGTGTTTTAAGGAGAAGGCGGAATAAACGACACGCAATATCCCCAAACCGATGTTTGACTGTGGTCTGAGCTAAGTGGGAAAGGGCTGTATGAAGTGCGTGTTCAGGATTTAATCTAACCCACTCCTCGTCAGAGACATCATTAAGATGACTCACTGAAAGATAAGCACAACGTTGTAAAAGCCTCACTGAATCCATCACCTGCTTCGCCGTTAACTTCGATGTACACTCACAGTGTGAAGTAAGAGCAGACAAAGCGACACATCGATTGAGCGTGTCAGAACTCTTCGTATTGATGTATGACAGGATTTGGGCATGTGGATCATCGAGAGCCGATGTAACGGCATGTACAGATTCATACTCGCGCATTTTTTTATTTATGCCATCTGAATTAAGCGATATGAAAGCATGGTTGAAGGTTTCTTCCAGCTGTGCTGTACTACATACTTCTTCAGGAATGGCAGAGCAGTTACCTAACAGTTTCGTTTCATTACGAACAGGGAGCTCGATGATACCGCAGGTATATAATGTTACTAATATTTTCCTCAACTGCTTGCGATGCCGCTCTGATATTTTACCGGGGTGCAATAATTTCTCCAGCTCACTCAAAGTGAGACTTCCACAGATGAAAAAGCAAAATGTTATTCTTTCTGCTCGACCTCCGAAAATTTTTCTTATATGCTGTAAATATGACGCAGCCCGCTCTACATGTAACAAACGTCGCGTATTAAGATGGTACACATTGACATGTGACGATGCTGGTGTCGCATGTGACGTTTGCTTTACGCAACAGTGACTCAACAAAGTGTGAAGGGCTTTTGCACAGCGCTTTGCAGAAAGTCGTGACTCCGCGCATAGCTGTTGAAAAGTTTTACCGGTTGAGTGATACAGAGTATTACAGACCACTGAGGCGTCACTTCCGTAATATTCTTGACATAGAGAACGGAACAATCGTTTCATGGGTACGTTAGTGTCCAGCACGCGGCGCTGCCTGTCGAGACGTTATGTCACAAATCATCTGATGGGACCGAATTCCGAAAAACAAACTCCGGTATTAAAGGGTGTTTCTATTTCAGGATCGTTGACGATCGTAGATAGTCAAAAATCGTGTTCAACAATAGTATCAAAGAAAATGTTTCATCGAAAATTGTTAAGATCGAAAACGATGAACGAATGGCACGACGGCAGTCGCCGTAACTGGACCGTGAGACATAAGCTTTGTCGGCAACTCCCTTTATAGACGATGGCCAGAGAGCAGGACCGATTCCTCCCTATAGCAAATATTAGCAGGATCATGAAGAAGGCATTGCCAACCAACGCGAAAATAGCCAAAGATGCAAAGGAGACAGTACAGGAATGTGTTTCAGAATTCATCAGTTTTGTTACGAGCGAGTAAGTATTCGCGACCAACGCTTTGCAACCTCCCTCCACTAGAACACTTTGGATCTCACACCATCCTTACTTTCAATTAGGGCAAGTGATAAATGCCAACGAGAAAAGAGGAAAACAATAAATGGTGACGACTTACTTTGGGCGATGAGCACTCTTGGTTTCGAGGAGTATGTAGAGCCGCTCAAGTTATTTTTGAGCAAGTATCGCGAGGTGAGTCCTATACTCGATCATTTCCACTGCGCTAATGCGAAAATATCATGGTAGAGCGAAGGAGAAAGAGTCCAATAGTAGAACGGAGAATTTTACTACAGTACAAACACGAGCACTACCTGAGTGAGTCAATAGAGGTGCAAAGCAAAGGTGGAACTATTGATGCTGTTGGATCACCTTCGACCTTGCGTCATGATACGTCATGACACTAAACGTTCGTTAACAGCGATTTCTCGAGTTACGTTAGTGCTCTTCATGATTTGCTTAAGGAGAGAAGTTTGGGATGGAGATTTCCACATCCTCAAGCACATAGTCATCTTCGTAACCAACTTCTTCAGGCTCATTCGTGATCGGATCGAGCTCTTTTGCGGTGTAGTGCAGCGAGCATGCAAACCGTGCGGTTACGGCAACACACTGAGATGTGGAATGAGCGTTATCTATGTCCTCTACATAGTCACTCACCTCGGGTCGCTTAAAATAGACGTAAGTAAAACCAAGTGTGTTCACATGCAGGCTTGGTAAAGGTATGCAGATCTGTTCGTCAAGATCGATTGAGACTTCACCAATCGGATCCATATTTACGACCACATTTTCGAGAACTTGTTCCTCAATCGTATTCACACAAGCGAACTGGAAAATAATGTGCTCGCTTGTGACATATTGGACGCAAGTCACCTAAACCAGTTTGAGAACAAAATATTTAATGGGAACAACATCACAAACCGTATACTCAGTCTCAGTCTCCGTCAAGGGAGTCGAACTTGAATGCTTTTTTAAACGTCAGACGTATTTCTGAACTATGCTATACTTAGAAACGTACCACTATGTCCCCATTCAGAGGAAGATGTGCAAATTCAGGATGCTGTTTTAACGCTTTGAGAAAGGGAGAATCAGTCTCTACTCCATTCACTTCCATATGATCTACTCGATTTTCTGCCTTGGTGTCCGTAGTCGCTGTAGTGCACATATCAGCCATACTAAAGGAAGATTCTGTTCTCAACTGCAGGTACGCTTTAAGGGCACTTTCAAGGTCACCCACTGAAGAAACGTCGGGGACAGTCATTGTACCCTCAGCTTTCAACCAGTGTCTGAATAAGGTTGCGCGATCGCGAACTTCGTCATCTGTATCGTGAATACAACGTAGCAGGAGAATAGCAAGCTTGCTTCGTAGCGAGCTACAGTGCATTCCAAAATTGGTCAGTGCAGATAGTGCTGCTGCACGAATAGCGGCGTTCTCAAGGAAGAGTCTGTTGTATATGTACCGAATGAACTTCGTCGGGTCATCAGTTGAAGGCCCGTGTACACCTAAAATGTGCAATATCCGAATGGATAACTGCGTATACTCACAATCTTCGATGAACTCGCTTAGATGAATGAGACCAAGCTCTTTGATTTCAACATTCAAGTCAAGAATGTGAAGCATGCAGTCAACTATTGACAGCTTGTATTCGTAGCCGCCTTCTTCACGCAACGATGCAGACAGAAACGAGATGAACGATCGATGCTTCGACGGATACTTCGAAGATAGCGACTCAATCGTCTTAATAATGGCTAGCTTATATTCATCCTACTTCCGTTGTCAGAAAATTATCATGCCCACAAACGGTTTGTTTACCTGGAGTCCAGTGAAGAGTGATGAAACTTGCAACATGAGACGATCTACCGAATCTTCACTTCCAGTTCGAAGCAGTGTCGTGACAGCTGCTGTCAAAATTGATCTGTTGTCATCTGCGACAAGGCTCTCCAGTTCTACGTTGCACAGTGCTACTGTCGCAGGATTCCTTGCTGCTATCGAGTTTAAAGCTCTCACAGCACCAAATCGCAAAATAGTTTTGGGGGAAGAAAGAAGAAGTTGCAACACCATCATGGAAGAGTGCAAAATTCTGGAATCAACATCAGACAACATCGCGATATTTCTGAAGCACAAGGCGTGAGTAAAGAGAGTGACTATTATTAGAACAAACGTACTTTGCTGCTTCGAATACAACCATCTCCGATTTATGTCGAAGACAAGCTTCAAGGAAACCGTAGTAGACGTCTGCATCAGTACCTGTGACATCTTGTAACATCTACACAGACCTGTTAGTAATATATTCCACATTTTCAACGATACAAGGTACTTCTGAAGAATATCTGATAAGAGTACATATCGCTAATGGAGATCTGATGTTGCTTCTGATGCAATGTAAGACCAATTTGCTCACTGCTAAGCGATCGTTTTGCTTGATTTGATGCAGTAGGGTGATCGCATGAAACTGAACCATAGGATCTTCCGAACTCGCTGCTTCCTGCACCTCACTACTCCACCTGCGAACAATTTCAGGATTGAGCTAAAGTTATATATCAGCTACGTTTAAGGATATTTCGATACAACAAGAAGTACCTTCATAAGCCTGAGACCAGACACAAGTGCAGCAGATGCCACGATTGGACTCTTGTCCACAACAGCTTGTTTTAGGAATCTCTCTATCTGGCCCAACAAGCTGGAGTCTGTGATACTACAGAGCACGCGAATAGAGTTCGCACGGTACACGTCGACTTTGCTACTCATATCCTTCATAAGAGACGATGTCACTATGATAACCTAAAATCAGCGAATGAATAAAAGTTGCATTGGAAAGAGCTGAGTATTTACCTCGTCGGCGCTAGGGTGAATCTCTTTTATGATCAGATAGAGTAAGCGCCTCAAGTTTCCATCGGTGGCGTGAAATAACTTCGTCACTGAAAAGAATACTTCCGTAGACTCAGTCTTTGGAGATATGTCAGAGCAAGCACTTCTTGGAACGAAACTACAGCTTACCATAGTGAAAAGTTCTCCTTGATTGTAAAGATACAGCAACTTAGTGATGACCTATGCGACAAAAAGTCATCCATGCCATCGTGCAACGTGTCAAAGCGTATACCTGTTGACATTTTCTTGAGGAAATCTGCGTGTCGTTGAAGCAGCGCGCTTCTTGTAGAACAGCTCCTTTCTCGATCGCCCAGAAGGGAGAGTGCTCATCTCAAAGAAAGCCTTAGTCATAATATATGAGTGATCACATGTGCAGCAAACCTTGATACGAGTCTTCGTCTCTTTTTTTGAAAACCTGACCTTCCCCCTGGACGGACATATTGTCGTTGTCAGCTATTTCTGCAGGAAAGACGTTTGATCAAGAAGATGTCTACTGGTTCGAAACTCTTTTCCGCGCAAATCCAACAAGGACAGTCGCGTGCCCGATATGAAAGATGGGCTACGTGTGGGCAGATGATGTAAACTGCAGTAACAAAATCACTATGGACGCGCTCTGCACACCGGCGTGCGCGCGCGTTATTTTTGACTCGATCGATTATAGGTATAGTTCAACTGAACTCGTATTTTTTAAACGTTTCCGGCAATTGTTCATAAAGAAACCAAAGTTCGGAATATTGTCTGTCCAGTAGATTTGCATAAAGACAGTACGAGTACGATA
>MPLT02024607.1_pt1 | contig 18277 bp, 14 predicted proteins | sample 1617391 | NCBI WGS metagenome assembly MPLT02 (sample SAMN05944800, study PRJNA350692) | marine metagenome | biome: marine; feature: ODZ; material: water; isolation source: 70 m water sample filtered on 0.2 um supor filter | place: Pacific Ocean | collected 2012-04-08 | depth 70m m
CATTACGCCGGGGGCTTCGATGCGAAATTCCGTCGGTGCAGTGATCTGCACCCACGGCTCGTCATCCACCGGTTGCGCAAGGCCGAGCGGCACCGAGACAAGCCAGGCGGCAAGCCAGGCGCGATGTCCAATTCCCCGACTCAAAATGGCTTTGAAAAAGAAAAAACGATGACGATTTGTCGCTTGGCCAAGCGGGCAAGCGGTTCGCCAGTCAACGGCAGATCGCTCAGCCTGTGAAGCCTCGAGTTGCCAAGCGGACCGCGCTTGGCCAAGCTGATCCGCGATGAAAATAATCACTGCCGTCACCGCCTTTTTGTTGCTGATCAGTTCCCGGACTGAAGCAGTTGCTATTGAGATTGAACGACAGCCATTGATCCGACACAACGTCGAGTTAAATGGTCACCCCTTTGCGATCTACGAGAAAAGGGCCGATGCCAGCGCCAAAATTATCGTCCTCATCCACGGGAAAACCATCAGTGCCCTCCCGAATTTTGACCTGCAGCATGACTCCAAAAACATCTCGCTGATGGATGCCTTCGTTGCGAAGGGGTTCACCACTTACGCGATCGACCTGCGGGGGTTTGGCAATACCCCGAGGGATGACACCGGCTGGATCACCCCGAACAAGGCGGCCGGTGACGTGATCCAACAGCTCGAGTGGATAGCCACCCGTCATCCGAATCGGAAACCCGCCCTCTTTGGTTATTCGCAGGGGGCCAAGGTGTCGCACCTGGTGGTTCAGAAAAAACCGTCGCTTGTGGCCAACCTCATCCTGTTCGGCCACCCGGTCGCAACACCCGCCATCGCTGCTTCATTGAACGGAAAATCATCCAACAAAACCAGCAAGCCTCCCCGCAAGCCCAACACGGTTGAGTGGTCGTCTGACGGCTTTATCGCCGAATCTGTGTCGCCGAAGGTCATTGACCTGTACGTCTCGGCCTGCCTGAAGATGGATCCGGTGTTGGTCGACTGGAATCGCGTTGGCCAATGGAGCCAACTCCAGCCGCAGGCGATCGAGGTACCCACGCTGTTGATTAGTGGTGAACATGATCCGTATGCCCCTGCCGAAAAACACGCGACCTTCTTCAAAAACATCGGCTGCCCGGACAAGGCCTGGGTGATCATTGCGAACAGCGGGCACAATGCCCACGTCGAAAACACGGCACCCCGACTGGTGAACGGCGTGGTCAACTTCTTGAGACGCAACCGTTAGGGGCCGGCGTCCCGACTCAAACCGGCTCAGTAACGGAAAACTCGTTGACGTTCTGCCGCTTGACCAGGCGATTGGCTGCGGCGTTGCCGATGAACTGTTCGGTCTCGGCGTCGAAGCGCAGTTTTTGATTGCCGACCCGGTGCGCAATGTTGCCCATGTGCATCACGGAGGTCGTCAACTGCGCGATGCCGACGTCCGCATTGGGCAGCTCGCATGAACGGATGCATTCAACGAAGTTCTGCTGATGCTGCGGATCGGGGTGACGACCGTACTGCTGCTCCACCACCCGGCCGTTGGAGGCGAACACCTGCCAACCGCCGCCGTGACGCCCAAGCATCATCATGTCCTTCGTGCCGTAAAACTCGATGCGCGTCGCGCACTGTGGCCAGTTCGGAAACTTGTCACTCGCGCGGATGCTGCCGTTGATCTTGTTCATCGCCCCGGCGAAATGCGAGTGCTCGAAGGTCAGAACAAAACCGGGATAATCGTACTGCAGGATTTCCACGTCCGGCACCTCGGCGTCGTCGCCCTTGTGCTGGAAGCGCCCACCCGATGCGGACACCGCGACCGGGGCGGCGGGATCGCCCATCACCATCAGCGCGAGGTCGAGCTGGTGGATGCCATCATCGGCCAGGTCGCCGCCGGAGTAGTCCCAAAAATAGTGCCAGCCAGCGTGGAAAATACGGCTGTGATACGGTCGTGGTCTGGCCGGGCCAAGCCAGGTTTTCCACGAGAATCCCTTCGGTGGACTGCCGCTTGGCCCGAGGTGAAATGGCCCGCCACCCTTGAGGTTGAACACCTTGACCAGACGCACGTCGCCCAGTTTTCCGGACTGAATGTAGTCCCGTGCCGCGAGGGTGTACGGCGCACTGCGATTCTGCGTGCCAACCTGCACGATGCGCCTGTACTTGCGCGCCGCCTCGACAAGTTTTCGCCCCTCCCAAATGTTGTGGCTGAACGGCTTTTCGACGTAGACATCCTTGCCCGCCTGACAGGCGAGGATGGAGGCCGGCGTGTGCCAGTGATCCGGCGTGGCCACCACCACGGCGTCAACGTCCTTGTTGGCGTAAACCTCCTCCATGCGCCGCGCAAGCAACGGCTTGCGGCCGCCCTGCTGTTCAGCCATGTGGTCGGCGATTCGCAGAATGCGATCCTCGTGAATGTCGCAAATCTGGGTGCACTCGACATCGCTCCGCTTGGCCAAGCTCGCGGTGACCTGCGTGCCCCGGCCGCCGCAGCCGATCAGCGCCACCTGCACGCGGTCGTTGGCACCCCGCACTTGGCCAAGCGCCGGGAAACCGAGCGCCGACGCGGCCACGCCGCTCTTCAGGAATGTTCTGCGTTTGATGGAGTTCATATGCCGGAAAAGCTAGCACTGCGCCCTACCGCTCACGACTTTAATGTTGGCCTTTTTCAGTGGACGCGTGGAGGCTCCCGCCGGTGTTTGGCTTTTTCAAAAAACGGCGACGCAGAAAAATTCGGGAGGGTACTTTTCCCGAGGAGTGGATTGCCATCCTTGAGACCAACCTCGGCGTTTACCGGCTACTGGCGCCCGAAGATCAGCGGGAGCTGCAGGAACATGTCATGGTGTTTCTCGCTGAGAAACGATTCGAGGGCTGCGGCGGATTGGAGATCGACGACGAGATTCGCGTGACCATCGCCGGGCAGGCCTGCCTGTTGCTGCTGCACCGCGAACCGGCCTATTACCCGTCGCTGAAAACGATCCTCGTTTACCCCAGCTCTTATCTCGCAAAAAATCCGTACGACGCGGACGAGAAATCGCACCGCCTGGGAGAGTCGTGGCAGTACGGCCCGGTCGTGCTCGCGTGGGACTCCAGCCGGCGCGGCGGCAAAAACGCCTTCGACGGGCACAATGTCGTCCTGCACGAGTTCGCCCATCAACTGGACCAGATGGACGGTGTCGCCGACGGTGCCCCCACGCTGGGCAAGGGTGAACCGCTCGATGCCCGCAAGCTGAAGTACCGCTCGTGGGCACTGGTGTTCAGCCGCGAGTTTGAGTGCTTCGAACGCAAGGCGGCCAAGGGCAAAAAGACGGTGATCGACCATTACGGTGCGACCAACCCGGCCGAGTTCTTTGCCACCGCCACCGAGGCGTTCTTCGAGAAACCGCGGCAGTTGAAAAAGAAAAGACCGGAGCTGTATGAAGAACTCCGGTCCTACTACAAACAGGATCCGGCCAACTGGGCCAAATCCAATTCAGCGTAATAAATTACCAGTTGTCGCGACGACCGCCGCCACCACCACCGCCGCCGCCTGAGCGGTCTTCGCGCTGCCGCGCCTCGTTCACCGTCAACTTGCGGCCCATAAAATCGGCCTCGTTGAATTTCTCCACCGCAGCCTTGGCCTCTTCGTCCGTAGCGAAGGTGACGAATCCGAATCCGCGCGACCGCCCCGTGTCCCGGTCATGCAGCACCACTGCGTCAGTGATCTCTCCTGCCTCTGCAAAAAACTCGCGAAGGTCATCCTCCGTGGCCTCCCATTTGAGGCCTCCAACAAATAGTTTATTTCCCATGATAGGTCCTGTCTCATCCGGCAACACCCTGAACGGGGAGGTACCGAAAGCGGCAAGGTGAAGCCCCGCCACCACCTTGGCAAGCGGTAAAGTCACTCAATTAGATTTTTTTGTAATGGGGATTTCCCCCATAAACTGCCCACATTCGCCGCCATTTTATGACACGACCGCTTGGCCAAGCGCTTGGTTTGCGGTTGATTCGACGGTCGTTCTCTGGCATGGAGGGTCGCCCATGAAGCGAACATTGACGGTTTGTTTTGCAACGGTGCTCCTGACGACCGGCTTGGCCAAGGCAACGGCTGAACCGGCGCTGAAGCTGCATTTTGCCGGAATCGAAAACCTGATTCAGCGCGAGGATGCCAAGACGCTCAAGGCAGTCTGGACTCAAAAAGAGACGCGCACCCTCCGCACCGAGGCGTTGGGCAAGCTGGCCAGGCACCTGGCCACCCAATCCGGCAAGGGCGTGTCGATCTTTAACTCGATCCTGCCAGACATCGGCCTCGGCGAGACGTACCTGACAGTCGCCCCCGGCGAACGCAACCCGGACGTCACGTTCATGGCCGAGATGAGCAAGACGCGCGGCGGCGAGTGGGTCAAGCGGCTCAAGCAGCTCTCTACCCGTGACGGAATCGAGCCGGAGGAAAAAACCCAGGCCGGCTACAACGGCTGGCAGTTGGACTACAAAAACGGCCGCAGTGTCGGCTTTGGTTATGCGGACGGCTGGCTGCTGCTCGGGATCGGCAAGTCCACTTTTGAGACACTAAAACAGGCCGCCCAACGAATCTCGGACACAGGCCGTCCGGCCCCGGCGAACGCGGAGCAGGACCTGACGCTTGAGCTGACCCTCCTCTCCCAGTTACCGGCTCTGCAAAATCTGCTGTCAGGGAAAGCCAACGCCGTCCGACTCACGTCCCGGTTGCGGAAGGATAACTTTTTCACTAAGGCAGTCGTGACGTATGACGAGGCGCTGCCGGCCAGCACGGCCAAGTGGGAAATCCCAACCCGCACGATCACCGAGCCATTGGCCAGCTTCACCGCCGCACGCGGAGTCGGGATGGCCACCGCCGGGAGTGTTCTTGGCCGAGTCCAGCTCAAGCCGGCCAACGATCAGTTCTTCGCATGGTCGCAGGCACGCACAAAGTTCCAGTCGTTTTTCGCGGTCAAGGTCGGCGATCCGGCAGCGGAGATCGCCGGCCTGGCCAAGCGCATTGACACGTTCAAGAAACCTGGTGGCGCGGGAGAAAACTATATTGGCAAGGTGGTGCACGACCCGAAAAAGCCGGTCGTCACCTGGGGCAACGTGCCGCTGTTTGCGCCGTACCTCACCAAGGCCAACTCGGCCGACAAGGGCTATGTGGTGGGCGGCGTGTTCCCACCGGATCCCATCAAGAAACCGATCCCGCAGGAACTGCTCAATGAGTTCATCAACAAGAAGAACCTTGTTTACTACAATTGGGAGATCACCGGGCAGCGCCTCGAGAAATGGAACCTGCTGATCCAGTTTGCCGCCATTCTCTCTGACCGACGCGAGCAACTAGTCAACAAGACCAAGGGCATCGAATTCATCACCTCGCTTTACCCGAAGCTCGGCAACACGATCACCGACGCCACCGTTAATGGCAAAGAGCTGACCATCACGCGCAAGTCGCACCTCGGCCTCTCCGCGCTGGAGATCGCGCTTCTCACCCGTTGGCTCGACAACCCGCAGTTCCCCAAGCCCACGCTCGAGTGGCCCAAGCCGGCGGAAACACCGCGCGCCAAGCCAAGACGCATCAAGCCGAGAAAAAAACCGGCGGCCAAAAAGTAGCGGCATCCATGCTCAAGCTCGGCGTCAACATCGACCATGTCGCCACGGTTAGGGAAGCCCGTTACCGTGGACAAACACAGGGCGAGCCTTGCCCCGTTGAGGCCGTCCGGATGGCCGAAACTGCCGGGGCACATGGCATCACCGCCCATCTACGCGAGGATCGGCGCCACATTCAGGATCGTGACATCTGGGCCATACGCGAGGCTGTCACGACGAGGCTGAATTTTGAAATGGCCAACACGGCCGAGATGATCGACATCGCCACACGGCTCAAGCCGGAGGCCGTTTGCCTCGTCCCGGAAAACCGGGCTGAGGTCACCACCGAGGGCGGGCTCAACGTGGCCGGCCAAATCGACGCCATCACCGCCACCGCCCAGGCGCTTGGCCAAGCGGGCATCGAGGTCAGCCTTTTCATCGACCCCGATCCGAAACAAATCGAGGCCACCTCCCGAACAGGCAGCCCGTTCATCGAGCTGCACACTGGGGCGTTCGCCGAGGCGTATGCCGACGAAGCCGGGCGCGCTGCGGAAATCGAGCGCTTGGCCAAGGCCGCCGAACAGGCCAAGGCGCTTGGCATCGGTGTCAATGCCGGTCACGGCATCAACTACGAAAACGTCCGTGCAATGTTTGCCGTGCCGCACCTCAACGAGTTGAACATCGGCCACAGCATCGTCAGCCGAGCGATCACTGTCGGCCTTGGCCAGGCGACCGGCGAGATGCTCGAGCAGATGGCCGGCTACGACGCGGGATGATCGTCGGCATCGGCACAGACATCGTCGAGGTCGATCGCATCCGCGACTCCCACAAAAAGTTTGGTGAAAAATTCATCGACCGCATCCTGCTACCGGCCGAGAGGGAATACTGCCTGAGCCACACCGACCCCGCCCCAAACATCGCCGCACGATTCGCCGCCAAGGAAGCCATCGCGAAGGCATTCGGCACGGGAATCGGCAAGGCGCTCTGCTGGCACGACATGGAAATCACAAGAGAAGACTCAGGCAAACCGCTCGCCCAACTTCACGGCCAAGCGCAGGCGCTCCTCGATAAAACCGGCACCAGCCATCTCCACATTACCCTGAGCCACACCGCCCAACACGCCACCGCCACTGCCGTGTTGGAGCGCTAAAAAACCGGTGCCCCTTGAAGAGACACCGGTTTGGAAAAGTTCTGAGATATCAATAGATCAAATCCTCGTGCTGCCGTAGACGATGCTGGCGTCGAGGGTTTTCTTAATCAACTCTCTGGCCTCGGCGAGGTGGGCGGCGGTATACGGATCGAGCTTCACACCTTCAACTTTTTGTGCGTTGTCAATGCGCTTGGCCAAGCTGCGAAGTTGTTGCGTGGCCAGGTTGGCCAACGGCCGCGAACTGGCGCCTCGCAGGTTACCCGGCATACTAAGGCTTACCAGACGCTCGAGGTACTCGCGCTGCAGATTGCGGCGCAGGCTCGAGATTAACGGCTTGCGAGCCGAGTACTCGCCCTTGGCCGGGACCTTGATTTCAGTCCAGATGGCATCGTCCAATTTACCAAGAATTTCCGGCAATGTGATCGCATCCTTATCCGCCTCGACAAGGAATTCGTTGTCATACACCCGACCCAGCGTGGTCGGGTTCAGGATCATCGTCAGCGTAGAAGCCTGAATCCCCATTACCTTCTCATGCACAGGCCAAGTAGCGCTGTCCATGGAGCGAGACAGGTTGTCAATCCATCGGTCACTACCCATGCGGCGAAGCAACTCGGTATTCAACCCGAATGCCTTATCCTCAAAGGAATTCTTCAAAACAAAATCCAGCGCCTCCCGCTGGAGATTCGATGAGACAGGGGTAACCGGATAGCGATTACCGGGATCGCCTTTTTTGTCACGGTTCACATTCGATCCCCCAATCCAATTCGCCATCATGCTCACGGCCCGGGATTGAAGCGACAGGGTAAGCTGATAGCCATAGCGAGCCTTGGCCCAACTTTGGCCATCCTTCACAAACTTATCGAGAAGGCGATCGCGGTGATGGTTCACAATGTTCATTTGATTGTGTGCGTACTGAAGAGGGTTCGCGGAAAAGTCATATCGCCGCGCAAAGGGATCCGGTCCAAAAGTATCCTCGTCAGTAGCAAATTGAAGCTTCGGATCAGACACTCGACTCAGAATTTTTTTAAGGTCGCTCTCGGATTTCAAAATCGAGTAACCGTACTCAACGGCCCAGTAGTCATAAGGACCGATTTCGATCATAGTGTAGTCACCCTGCTTTTTACCAACACCCTTGAACATATTGATAGGCAAATAGTCCATTACTGATCCCGCCAAAGTTTCCTTGCCTTTCAACTCGTCACTATTGATTTTTTCGAATGAATAGATGCTTGAGGCCTTAAAGTTATGCCGCAATCCGATGGTGTGGCCCACCTCATGCGCAACCAACTCGGCGATCAACGGCCCGACAAACCATTCCGGCACCCCGTCAATAAGCACATCTGGCTTCTTCGGGGCAGGCTTGTCTCCATCTTTCTCGCCCTTGACCGACTCCCTTGCCAGTTCCAGTTCCAACCTCATTGCGGCCAAGTCTAATGCCTTGCAGTCAGCGGCACGGCAGAAGCCATTAACCTGACTGATCCTACCATGCAGACCGTCGAACTCGTGGTCACCAATCAACTCAGCATCGGCCTTCGCTAATGCGTGCCCCCCGTAAGCCTCAGCCCCCAAGGCTGCCAACTTAGCGCGTATGGAACCACGCTGGGCCGGATGAGCCAAACGCACGCGGGGATCCCAGTTGGGATGATCCTTCAGCCACGCTAACGTCTCCGGGGAAAATCCTTCCATCGCGATTTCCGGCAAGACGTCGTTAAACTGCTTCCAATAGTGTCGAATCCAGCCATCGGTCAGAATGATGTCCGCATCGAGTATCTGGCCAGTTAAAGGGTTCACTCGGCTCGGGCCAATGGCAGTACCAACGTCATTGTTCAACCACCGGACAAAGTTGTAACGAGCATCCTCAGGGTCCTTTTCCATGTGCGCACCGGTGACGGCATCCTGATAATAAACCTCGATGGCATCTGCAAATCCGACTTTTTCAAAAGCCTTGTTCCACATCAAAACACCCTCACGCACCCAGCGGCGGTAGCGCACCGGCGTTGTGTGCTCGATGTAAAAGATGATAGGGTTTTTCACAGGACTGACCTTCAATTTTGGATCCGCCTTCTCTAGGTGCCAACGATTTATGTAGCGGATTTTCTTCTGCTCATCCGTGTACTTGCCAAGGTCAGTGTAGCTGGTTGTAAAATAACCAACCCGCTGATCTGCAACGCGAGGCTTGTAAGTCTTGCTCGGGGTGATGGAGCTAATCGAGTAATGCAACGTTTTCAAAACGCCGTTGCCGGTTGGGGCAGTGAAAGCCAACTCCACGTTGGTCGGAAACGCCTTCGCAGTTTTAATTTGGGCCAATCGGGAGTTAAACCCTGCACCCTTACTGCCGAAGAACTTCGAGGCACCTCCAACCAACAATGCATCCATGTCGATTACTGGGCGGTTCTTGGACATCACAGTGACAATAGGCACAGATGTTATAACCCGATCCGTATATAGCCGCTTCACGGATGCCCTAGATTCCAAATCACCAGTTGAACGAACCGCTAAGTTGGGCTCAATGACTAACAGTTGCTTATTGAGCCGCTTAAAGTAAACGTAACGTTCGCCAGCCTGCAGCCCGGCGTACGTCTCTCCACTCGCCACGGTGGTGGCGATGAAGAAGCGCTTGGACTCGAAGCCAACCGGAAGGGCAGCGAGCATCTGCTGATCCTTCTTCCGGACATAGATGGAGAGCAGGCTGTCTTTTTTCTCCATGCTGGAGATGACCTGCTCATAGCCCTTGAGCACCGTGGTGTAAGAAGGGAAATCCGGCTTCGCGGTGGAGGTCGGGGGCTTGGGCGGCGTCGGCGCAGTTTGCGCCACGGCTAAAGTCACTGCGGCAAAACCAAGCACAGCAACCAGAGTAACGTTTTTAATCTTCATGGCAGAATCAACTCAACCGGCCGAAGTTTGAATCCTTCGCTTGGCCAAGCGCAAGTTCCAATCCGAGCATTTCCACAAAAAAACGCCTCAACTCTCGACCGCTTGGCCAAGCGCGGGTAGCCTTTCGGGGGTCGGGGAAATGGCGGCAAAAAAATCCACAGGCAAGTTTAACTCCATCGAGGCTGTATTGCGCGATATCGCACGCGGCCAAATGGTCGTCGTGGTCGATGATGCCGATCGCGAAAACGAGGGCGACCTGATCATGGCCGCCGAAAAGACCACGGCCAAGGCGGTCAATTTCATGGCCAAGTTTGGCCGGGGCCTCATCTGTGTGCCAACCGTGCCGGAGCGGCTGCACCAGCTTGGTATCGAGCGAATGGTGCTGAACAACCGGGAAAGCCACCGGACCGATTTCCAGATCAGCGTTGATGCCGCCAACGGGATCACCACCGGCATCAGCGCTGCCGACCGGGCCAAGACGATCAAGGTGCTCTCCAACCCGACCTCAATCGCCAATGACCTCGTCCAGCCGGGACACATCTTCCCACTGCGCGCGAAGAGCGGCGGAGTGCTGCAGCGCGCCGGCCACACGGAGGCGGCGGTCGATCTCGCGCGCCTCGCCGGCTGCCGGCCAATGGGGGTCATCTGCGAGATCATGAGCGACGACGGCTCGATGGCACGGCTGCCCGAGCTGCGGCGCTTCGCGAAAAAACATAAGCTCAAAATTTGCTCGATCGAGCAATTGATTGAATTCCGTCGCAAGCGCGAAAAGCTCGTCACCTTTGAGGAGGTCATCAACATGCCGACCGATTTCGGCGAGTTTGAACTGCACCTGTACCGCTCCGAGTTGGACGGGGAGCATCACCTCGCGCTCGTCAAGGGCAAGATGAATGTCCGGCGACGCACGCTCGTGCGCGTACACAGTGAATGCCTCACCGGCGATGTGTTTGGCTCGCGCCGGTGCGACTGCGGCCCGCAGTTGCAGCAGGCGATGAAACAGGTCAGCGAGGCCGGGCACGGCGTCATTCTTTACATGCGGCAGGAGGGGCGCGGCATCGGCCTCGCGCCCAAGATCAAGGCCTACAAGCTGCAGCAAAGTGGCTACGACACAGTGGAGGCCAATGAAAAACTGGGCTTCCCAATGGACCTGCGAGAGTACGGCATCGGCGCCCAAATCCTTGCCGATCTCGGCATCAAGAAAATCCGGCTGTTGACCAACAACCCCAAGAAAATTGTCGGACTCGAGGGGTACGGGCTGGAGATCGTCGAGCAGGTGCCGATCCGTGTGCAACCCAACCGCCACAATAAAAACTACCTCCGAACCAAACGCGAAAAACTAGGGCATCTCCTTTAACCGTACGCTATTAACATGGAAACTACTGTCATCATTCTCTGGGTTTACATTGCACTGCTGATCGCCGGTGGCTTGATGGGCTTCATCAAAGCCAAGAGTAAGGCCTCCATCATCGCCTCCACCGTCTTCGCCATCCCGCTGATCCTCGCGGCAGTGGAAGTCATCCCGGCAACGGCCGCGGACATTTTGCTCGCCGGCCTCACGATCATGTTTGGCGCGAAGTACTTTCGCAGTTGGAAGTTCATGCCGGGTGGGATGATGGGCATCGCCTCGCTGGTCGCGTTCGTCCTGCGCCTGCTGCTTCAGTCCCCGACGCCGTGACCCAGGCGCTTGGCCAAGCGCTCCCCATCTGGGACATCCACGCGGAAATCACCGACACGTTGGCGGTTCAAAACTGCCTCGTTCTCGGTGCGCCTACCGGCTCCGGCAAGTCCACGCAGGTGCCGCAGATGATCCTCGACGACGTCCTTTGCGGCGAACGCCGCGTGGTCGTCATGCAGCCCCGGCGCGTCGCCGCCCGCTCGCTCGCCCGCCGCGTCGCCTGGGAACGCGACACCGCGCTTGGCCAAGGTGTGGGCTATCAAGTGCGGTTCGAAAATCACACCGGCCCGAAGACGAAAATCGAGTTCATCACCGAGGGCGTGCTGCTGCGCCGTCTGCAGGATGACCCCGAACTGACCGGCGTCGGTGCCGTGTTGTTCGACGAGTTTCACGAGCGCAACCTGATGAGTGACCTCGCGCTTGGCCTCGTCAAAAAACTCCAGCGCACGAGCCGCGATGACCTGAAGATCGTCGTCATGTCGGCCACCATCCAGACCGGCTCCGTGTCCCGCTACCTTGGCCAGGCACCGGACGCGCCCTGCCCCGTGCTCACCTCCGACGGGCGCACGTTCCCGGTCGAGATCCGCTTTGGCCAATACCGCAACCGCGACCCGGTCACTGAGCAGGCGGCCGACGCGGTGGAGTTGATTTTGCGAAATGACTCGCCGGGAGACATCCTGATTTTCATGCCCGGCATGGGCGAAATCCGAGGCACAATCGGCGCGCTCAGCCGGCGGCGCCTCGCCGAGCCGGTGGAGTTGATCCCGCTGCACGGCGAACTGCCGCCGGCAGATCAGGACCGCGCTTTCGGCGAATGTAACCGACGCAAGGTCGTCGTCGCGACAAACGTCGCCGAGACTTCCGTGACCATCGACGGCATCCGCCACGTCATCGACAGCGGCCTCGCCCGGGTGGCCCGGTTCGACAGCGAACGTGGCTTTGGCACGCTGCTCATCGAGGAGATCAGCCGCGCCTCGGCCGATCAACGTGCGGGCCGCGCGGGTCGCACTGCGCCCGGCACCTGTCACCGGCTCTGGACCGAGAGCGGCCACCTCAACCGGCCCGAGCACAACACGCCGGAGATTCACCGAACTGACCTCGCCGAGGCGGTGCTCATGCTGCACTCCGCCGGCATCGAACGCGCGGTGGATTTCGACTGGCTTGATAAACCGGAACCGGCCGCCGTTGAGACTGCTGAAAATTTACTGCGCTCGCTCGGCGCCTTGGCCAAGCGCTTGGCCAACGGCAGCGGCGGGCTGACCGAGATCGGCCAGGCGATGCTCCGCCTGCCGATGCACCCGCGCTTCGCCCGAATGATGATCGAGGGCGGACGCCGTGGCTGCGTCAACGAGGCCGCCCTGTGCGCCGCCTTCCTGAGCGGACGCGACATCCTCGTCCGATCCGCGCGCGACGACAAAAAAGTGCAGGCCGCGCAGGAACCGTTTCGCGACGGGGCCGGCTCCGACTTCGAGGTGCTGATCCGCGCGTGGCAGTTTGCGCGCGCGAGCCGTTACAACATCGACGACTGCCGGGCACACGGCATCCACGCCGGCTCCTGCCGCGAGGCCGAGGCGACCTTTCGTCAACTGCTGCACTTGGCCAAGCGCCACGGCATGACCAACGACGAAAACGCGGAGCCGGATCGCTCCAAGGCCACCGCATTGCGGTTCTGTATCCTCTCCGCGTTTGCCGATCAAATCTGCTTGCGCCGCGACACCGGCACGCTCCACTGCACACTGCCGCACGGCCGAAGCGGCACACTGGTTCGCGAGAGTGTCGTGCAGCAATCGCCGCTGCTCGTCGTCGCCGAGATTCGACAGGTCTCGGCCCGGGGCAACCGCGCCCAGACGCTGCTCAGCCTGGCCTCGGCCATCGAGTTGGACTGGGTGCGGGAGCTGTTTCCCGACGAACTCACCACCCAGCCGGAGTGTGAATTTGACCCCGCCCCCAAGCGGGTCGAGGCGTTTGAGATCACACGCTTTCGCGACCTCGAGCTGGGCCGCGATCGTGCCCGAGAACCGGACGCAAAAGCCGCCGGCCAAGCGCTCGCCCGTGCCTGCCTGCGCGAGTGGTTCAAGCCTAAATCGTTCGACCACTCGATCCGGTTGCTGATCAACCGGCTGAACTGGCTTTGTGCCGCCCGGCCAGATTTGGAGTTTCCCCCGCTGGATGAACCGGCGATTTTGAATTGCCTCGCCGCCGCGTTTGAGGGCATGACCTTGGCCAAGCAGGCGGCGGCAGCCAACGTAAAGCCGGCGTTTCGCAGGCACATGCCGGAGGCTCAGTGGGAATGGCTCGATGAGTTCGCCCCGGCCACCATCGACTGGCCCGACGAACAGCCCAAGCGATTGCAGTACCCGGAGGTTTCCGCAGACAAACACGGCAACGTACACCCGGTGGAACTGCACGTGAAACTGCACGAGTGCTTCCGGCTAGCCGAGCACCCGACCCTCTGCGAGGGCAAACACATCGTGCGGTTCAAGCTGTTGAACCCGAAAAATAAGAAGATCGATTTTTGCGACGACTGGCCGACATTCAAGCAGCGGGAATATCCGCGAATCCGGAAAGACCTGCTGGCCAAATTCCCCGGCGTAGGCTGGGTTTGATTGTTAAAACGTAACAATCGCGAATGGACGCCAATGAACACGAATGCAACGCCCCATTCCTTCTCCCCCTCGGGGGAGAAGGTGGCCGAAGGCCGGATGAGGGGGCAACGCACTTGGCCAAGCGGCATCTGCAAATACCAAACCTGATTCCCTGAAATGATCAACGACATCCGACGCATCGCAGCCGAGGCCGGCGACGCCATTATGAAAACCTACGATGGCCCTGCCCAAGTGGAAACCAAGGAAGACGACTCGCCTCTCACGCAGGCCGACCGCGCCGCGCACGAGTGCATCGTCGCCGCGCTCACTGCGCTGACGCCGGACATCCCGGTACTGTCCGAGGAATCGGAAGGCATCAGCACCGAGGAGCGCATGAGTTGGAATCGCTTTTGGCTCGTCGACCCACTCGACGGCACCAAGGAGTTCATCAAGAAAACCGGACAGTTCACCGTCAACATCGCGCTGATCGAAAAAGGCGAATCTACCCTCGGCATCGTGCTCGCCCCAGCCTCCGGCCTTGAGTACTTCGCCAGCCGGGGCAACGGCGCGTTCAAGCGGCTTGGCCAAGCGGAGCCGGAGAAGATTCACGTCAGCGAAATCGACAAGGACAAACTTCGCATCGTGGCCAGCCGCGACCACGCCGGCCCAAAAGTCGCCGCCATGCTCGAGAAGCTGCCCAACGCCGAACTCCTCAGTATGGGCAGCTCGCTCAAGTTTTGCCTCGTGGCCGAGGGTGCGGCCGACCTTTACCCCCGATTCGTCCCCACGATGGAGTGGGACACCGGCGCCGCACAATGCATCCTCGAGGAGGCCGGAGGCGCTGTCAGCACCCTCGACGGCTACCGCTTGGGTTACGGCAAGGAAGACCCTCGCAACCCCCCCATCATCGCCGCCGGCCACCCCACCATCGACTGGAAAGCACTGCTGCCCAACGACTAAGCATCGTTTTCGATTGGCCAAGCGCTTGGTTTTCTTATTTAGAATTATTCCAAGTATTGACAGGCCGCTTGGCCAATGGCAGGTTGTGCCCATGGCGACGGACCCACTTCCTGTGTCCGGTGACTCCCTCAATCAACGACTTGCCGAGAAGGGCCTTCGATTCACTTCTCAACGGAAGCATGTCTATGAGGTTTTGCTTGGCCAACGCGACCACCCCTCCGCTGAGGAGGTGTTCATGCGGGCCAAACAGTCGAAACCGGAAATCTCCATGGCGACCGTTTACAACACCCTCGACGCGCTGGTGAAATGCGGCGTCGTGCGGCAGGTAAACGTTGACCGTGGTGCCACCCTGTATTGCTCCAACATGAACGAGCACGCGCACTTCTGTTGTGACGACTGCGGCAAGGTGTTCGACGTGAATTTGAAAAACTCACCCCGAGTGCCGGAGGTGGATGTGCCTAGCGATTTTGAGGTGAGATCAATCGATATTGCGCTGCACGGCCGCTGCACCGACATGTGCGAGGATTGTGGACGAAGGGAGGCCTACACATGAGCGCACACACAGACACAATTGATGAGTTTGTCGCAAGCGACTACAAGTACGGCTTCGTCACTGACATTGAGAGTGAGTCGCTCGAGCCGGGCCTGAACGAGGACGTTGTTCGTTTTATCTCTGCAAAAAAGAACGAGCCGGAGTGGTTGCTGGAATGGCGGCTGAAGGCGCTGCGTCATTTTGAAAAAATGGAGAGCCCGACCTGGCCGCATGTAAAATATCCGCCGGTCGATTTTCAGGACATCTCCTACTACAGCGCCCCGAAGAAAAAAGGCGACGGCCCGAAGAGCCTCGACGAGGTTGATCCCAAGCTGCTTGAGACATACGAGAAACTCGGCGTGCCACTGCACGAGCGGGCTCGTCTGGCCGGCGTCGCGGTCGATGCGGTGTTCGACAGCGAGTCGATCGGCACCACGTTCAAGGAGGACTTGGCCAAGGCCGGAGTGATCTTTTGTTCCATCTCCGAGGCGGTGCAGGAACACCCGGAACTGGTGAAAAAATATCTCGGGACGGTCGTGCCTTATACGGACAACTTTTATGCGACGCTGAACTCCGCCGTCTTCAGCGACGGGTCGTTCGTTTACATCCCCAAGGGCACGCGCTGCCCGATGGAGTTGAGCACCTACTTTCGCATCAACGCCGCCAACACCGGGCAGTTTGAGCGAACGCTGATCGTCGCCGAGGAAAGCAGCCACGTCAGTTATCTCGAGGGCTGCACCGCCCCGATGCGCGACGAAAACCAGCTTCACGCCGCCGTGGTGGAACTGGTCGCGCTCGACAACGCCGAGATCAAGTATTCCACCGTGCAAAACTGGTATCCCGGCGACGAAGAAGGTCGTGGGGGCATCTACAATTTCGTGACCAAGCGCGGCATTTGCAAAACCAACGCCAAGATTTCGTGGACGCAGGTCGAGACCGGCTCGGCGATCACCTGGAAATATCCCAGCGTGATTTTGCAGGGGGACAACTCGATCGGGGAGTTTTACTCCGTGGCCCTCACAAACAAGGCGCAGCAGGCCGACACCGGCACCAAGATGGTGCACATCGGGAAAAACACCCGCAGCACGATCGTCTCTAAGGGCATCTCCGCCGGCAAGGGACAGAACAGCTATCGCGGCCTCGTACAGGTCGGCAAAAAGGCGACGAACGCCCGCAACTTTTCGCAGTGCGACTCGCTGTTGATCGGCGACAAGTGCGGCGCGCACACCTTCCCGTACATCGAGGCGAAGAACCCCAGCGCCAGCATCGAGCACGAGGCGACCACCTCCAAGATTGGGGAGGATCAAATTTTTTACTGCAACCAACGCGGCCTCGAACCTCAGGACGCCGTCAACATGATCGTCAACGGTTTCTGCAAGGAGGTCTTTCGCGAACTCCCGATGGAGTTCGCCGTGGAAGCCCAAAAACTCCTCGACGTCAGCCTCGAAGGCAGCGTCGGCTAATTTTTCTTACGCATGCTCGAAATTAAAAACCTACAGGCCGGGATCGAGGACAAACCTATCCTCAAGGGAATCGACCTCTCGGTGAACGCCGGCGAAGTGCACGCCATCATGGGCCCGAACGGCAGTGGCAAAAGCACGCTCGCCTCGGTGCTCGCCGGGCGCGACGGCTACGATGTCACCGGCGGTGAAGTGTTGCTGCAGGACGACGACCTGCTCGACCTCGCCCCGGAGGAACGCGCCCGCGAGGGAGTTTTTCTCGCATTCCAGTACCCGGTGGAAATCCCCGGCGTGAACAGCGCCTACTTTTTGCGATCCGCCGTCAACGAGATCCGCAAGCATCGCGGCGAAGAGGAACTCGATGCGATGAATTTTCTCAAGGCGGTGAAGGCAAAAATGAAGGAGCTTGGCCTGAGCGAGGATTTCCTCAAGCGCCCGGTCAACGCCGGTTTTTCTGGTGGTGAAAAAAAGCGCAACGAGATTTTGCAGATGGCGATGCTCAACCCCAAGTTGGCCGTGCTCGACGAGACCGACTCGGGGCTGGACATCGACGCGCTTCGCATCGTGGCTGACGGCGTCAACCGCCTCAAGGGGCCGGACAACGCGCAGGTGGTCATCACGCACTATCAGCGGCTGCTCGACTACATCGTGCCGGACTTCGTGCATGTGCTTTACGACGGCCGCATCATCAAGTCCGGCGACAAGACGCTTGCGCATGAGTTGGAGGAGAAAGGCTACGACTGGCTGATCCGGGACGCCGCATGAGCAGCGCAACCACCAACGAAACGCCCCCGGCACCGGTCGAGGCCTTTGCCCAAGTGGAGCAGGCCGGCGACCCGTTGCTTCCGCTTCGCAAGGCTGGCTTGGCCCGATTTGCGGAACGGGGATACCCCACGACCAACGACGAGGATTGGCGCTTCACCAGCCTCAAGCTGCTGACCGATCTACCCTTCCTCCCGATGCTTGAGCCGCTTGGCCAAACGCTTGGCCAGGCAGACTTTGCCGACATCACGTTCGGCCAGCACGATGTTGATCGTCTCGTTTTCGTTGACGGCCATTTTTCGAGCGATCTCTCGGCGATCTCGGAGCAACCGGACGGCGTCACCGTCACGAATCTCAGCAGTAGCTTAAACGGTTTGGAAAACGAAATCGGTTCGCTCTCTGCCAATGACGAGAATCCGTTCATAGCAATGAACGACGCCTTTTTCACAGACGGCGCGTTGATCCGGATCCCGACCAACGGTCGCTTGGCCAAGCTGGTTCACCTCGTTTTCATTTCCACAGCGAACGAAGCCGGCCAAGCGGCACACATCCGAAACTGGATCGAGGCTGGCGCCAACGCGCAGGGCACAATCATCGAGTCACATCTGTCGCTTGGCCAAGCGGCGGTCAGCACCAACGTCGTGACCGAGACGCATGTCGGTGCCGGTGCCAACCTCGAACACGTCAAATTTCAGGATCAGTCGATCAACGCAATCCACCTGGCCTCGCTGCACTCGGAGCTGAGTGATA
>MPLT02302804.1_pt1 | contig 18231 bp, 12 predicted proteins | sample 1617391 | NCBI WGS metagenome assembly MPLT02 (sample SAMN05944800, study PRJNA350692) | marine metagenome | biome: marine; feature: ODZ; material: water; isolation source: 70 m water sample filtered on 0.2 um supor filter | place: Pacific Ocean | collected 2012-04-08 | depth 70m m
ACGGAGCATGCGCATCACCAATACCGCCTGAATAGCATCTCCAAGTACTCCCATACTTGAATCCGGAGCGGGTATTCAACCCCCTCATCCATAAGTCATATAGAATACTAGCAGATATGGACATATTCTCGTCAAAATCCGACTTGACAACCTCTGCCTCGATGTGATCCAATTGACGACCACCATGGATGGGTATGCCAATAGATTCGAGTGGCCATTTCGTTTGTGTGGGGAAGAACACCCCGTTTCCAGAGATGCTCTTTGCTTCCATCACTGATATTTTATCAAAGATTTCTTTTGTTGGCTCAGGCATCACGCCCCTAGGATTGGACTCACTTAGTCGGTATGTTACTACCGACTGTTCATCGTCAATAACGAGAACTTCTGGTATTCTCCCCCTATCTTCTACTTGCACACACCAGTTGAGTAGGCCCTTCAGCACGCTTTCGCCCCCCCTCATGCTGGCACTTAGTTGGTCTTTGGACTCGAACCACAATATCTCGGATTCAGGCGCTCCCTTACTCGGGTGGTTGTCTGATGACCACCTCATAGCCCATGAGTTACTTTCACCGAGATTCATTGCGCTAAAATTCTCTGATAGTACTACTTTATTTCCCGGTACTCTTAGAGCTTCTAGGACTGCTGCCTCTAACAATATATTTTCATTATTCTCAATTCTCTGAGTTAGCCATAGAGAAAATCCCTCTATGTCTTTTATTCCATCGAATTCTACCCCCCTATGCTCGCGACAGAATATTACCTCAGAGTCAGTTAGTAGCAATCCGGGTCCATCGACTAGTATTCCGATTGCTGATTTTTCCCATAGCCTGCTATAGGATGAACCGTCGTATAGAATCCTATTCTCACGGTACTGCATAGTTACATGCGAGGGGATAACCAATTAGACGCTATCCCCAAATATCATCTGTCTAGCCATCCTCGGCAATATATGTCCGCCGATCCAGAGACTACCAGACAGGAGGGTCTGTCAAGACTAATTTCATTACTGGATTCAATAGATGGTTCCAAAGTCACTCTGATTGGCGATACGATGCTTGACAGATACCATCACGGATTCGCAAACAATCTCAACTCTACCGCACCTGTTCCAGTGTTGAAAATACTGGATTCAGAGGAGTCTCCTGGTGCTTCAGCCCACATTGCAATTGGCTTGACCTCATTCGGCATGGATGTATCATTTCATACGGCAATCGGCAATGATGCGGAAGCTTCGTCAATATTGGCATCCCTGCAATCTAATGACATAGATATTGAGAACATCATTCAGGTTGAAGATAGGACTACTTTGACAAAAATTCGCTTCTTTGCGAGTAGGGAGAGTCTCTTAGATCAGCGTCAAATTCTACTTCAGGCCGATAGGGGCCCCAAAGAGACACTGGACGAAGCGGTTTCAAAGTCTCTAACTGATTCTGCATTGACTAATATTCCGGATAGTTGCGCATTGGTAATTTCTGACTATGACAAAGGCGTGGTGACAACGGAAGGGGCCCAGTCATTGATTGAAAAGGCAAAAGTCTCGGGAATACCTGCAATTGTTGACCCAAAGCTTACTGGTTTGGAGAAAAGCAGAGGGGCCACAGTAGTCATATTCGAGAAGAGAGGCATGGCTCTATTGGCAAGAAGGATGGGTTTAGATGACCAAGAAGCAGCAAACCAACTCTTGGACGAGTACTCATGGCAAGGCATTCTCGTATTGGGGGGCATTCATGGAATGTACCTGCATCAGAAGGATCATGACAGCTCATTCATGCCATGTATGGCCCCTTCAGCAGAACAACAGATTGGGATGCATGATGCTGCTGCCACATCGCTTGCTGCGGCATTGGGTTCCGGGCTGTCTCTATATGACGCTGCATTACTAGCATCAGCTGCTTGTGACTGCGTACTATCAGCTAGCTCAGGGCAAGACTACATTGACAGAGCAACCCTGGGTTTATGGCTTGATGAATTGTCTTGGCAGATGCGAATCTCTGATAGATAGAGCAGCTGTCCATGGCATTGAATAGTGTTGGTTAGGCGCGAGTAATGTGACTCGAAAGAACCCAGGTTCCTTATTGTCCCCGATTATCGCTTCATTTCTCATAGTTACAATGATGCAATCAAATTCCCTTGCAGAAGATCTTGACGATGGTTATCCGGCCATTGTATCCCTTGACGTCTTAAATGGAGAGGAAATCTCAGAGCATACAATTATTTCTGGAATTATCCAGAATGAGATGGAGCCAATTTCAGCATCATTTGAGCTAATTGACTCATCAGGAACAAGATTCTTTGTGGATTTTACAGATGGCTTGACATTGAGTGAAATAAATAATGACTGGAAAAAATGGGCATTCGACATAGAAATATTCCCTACTAGCATAGGCTACTGCTCCTGCATCTCCAAAGTTACAGTCCAGGAAGACAATGGGGGAACAATTTCGCTAATCACATCGATCTTCATCTCTCCTGATCCAACTACTGATTTCCATTTCCCCCCTACAATACAAATCGATATTGACTCTGGTTCCCAGTGGTCTAGGCAAACGCAAATGTTGAATTTTATTTCTATGGACATAGATTCTGTTGAACCAGGATTTTCCTATGTGATTGCCCAGTCTACCAATGTCAAGTGCTCTAATGAGTATTTGTCGTTCCCCACTAATTCAGTTAATTTCACTCCATCACAGAATCCACTATCAGTAGGTTCGTATTCATTAGAGATTGACATCGTAAATCTATCTGATGGTTGGTACGATCTGAGTGTTTTTGCTAAGAACCCCGTAAATCAAGAGTTCTCTTATGACTGCAAGAGTATCATGGTTGATAACAACCCGCCAATCGTGGTCATCGAAGGCCCGAGCACTATTTCGGAGGGTGACGGATATGCAATATTCGATGGCACATCTTCATTTGATGAAACATGGGGAATACAGGGACTCACATATATCTGGTCCGTTGTTAATATTGATTCATTCAGTGAAAATGACACTTTGATTGTAGCGGGTTTGGATGAGAGGACCCTTTCTGTTAATACTATGCAGTCGGGAAATTTTGAAATTACACTCACAGTATTGGATAAGGCTGGGAATATCGGAACTTCAACAAACTCTCTAGAAATCCAAAATATGCCGCCTTTAGTAAAGCTAACAATAGATGGTGAACCTATAGAAAACAACGGCCAGTTTATTCTTTCACGGGAAGCTACTTGCATAATCGATGCAACTGGATCGACTGATACGCCAAATGATGCAGACAATCTCCGTTACGTCTGGCGAGTAAATAACATCCCTACATACGAGGGTGGCTCCAGAGAGTTTTCTTGGCCGGAGCAGGTCGAGGGTGATTTCATTCTCACCATTGAAGTAATCGACGATGACTCAGAGTCTTCGCAGATTTCGATTCTAATCAAAGATGGGTCATCCGACACCCCCATGCCACTATCGATAATTGTTCTAATCCTATCTACAATATTCTTATCATATTCTATACTAAACATGCGTAAACAGAAAAACCAGTCCGACATACCAAAATGGTCCTAGTAGAAAGACCAAAAGGAAGAGTCACCAGGGACATATGTGGACTTACCTTTCGACTCTTCCGAGTACATCGATAGGCAGGAGAGGCTGTTTTCTCAATTGCCTGATTCAACAATGCTGATTATTCCAACTAACGATAGGAAAACTCGTTCTAATGACGTAGGATATCCCTTCAGGGCAAACTCGTACATGCTATATTTGTGCGGTTGGAGAGAGGATGAGGGGGTTTTCTTGGCACATAATAGAAACGGAGCCATGGAGTCGAGACTCTTCGTACCACCACGAGATACTACAAAGGAAATCTGGGAAGGCATTAGGATTGGAGTGGAAGGTGCAAAATCATGGCCTGTTTCTTCTACGACATCGATAGAAAATCTTGAGTCTGAGATTTTGCAGATGATCGGTCAATTCGACCATGTTTACACGATATTGGGAATCTCAGAAACAATGGATAATATTTGCAAAGAAGTAGAAGCCGTTTCTGATCCGAGACCAATCATAGACCCTATGCGGAGAATCAAATCTACCAAAGAAATCCAGTATATGCAAGAATCGGCTACTATTGGCGCTCTTTCTCACATATTAGCGATGAAAAATGCAGCACCTGGCATGGGGGAATGGGAAATTCAGTCCAATGTCGAAGGGCATTTCATCAAATCAAAAAGTACCTGGAGCTTCCCCTCAATAGTTGGCGGAGGCAGCAATGCAACCGTTCTTCACTACAAGAACAATGATTGCATCGTTAATGATGGCGATTTAGTACTGGTCGATGCAGGCTGCGAAGTCAATGGATATGCATCGGATATTACCCGGACGTGGCCCATAAACGGAAGTTTCACAGAACCTCAGAAGGAGATTTACGAGTTGGTACTCAAGGCCGAGAAGGCTGGTATTGAGGCATGCCAGGTCGGCTCCCCATGGACTAAGATGCATCGTGTGGTCTCCGAAGTAATTGCACAAGGCCTAATTGAATTAGGAGTACTAGAATGTAGCTTGCAAGAAGCGCTTGGAGACGAAACAAAGCTCGATGGACCGTTCAGGAATTTCTTCATGCATGGGACTGGGCATTTCCTGGGTCTCGACGTTCATGATGTGGGAGGGGGGCGACAGGGTGATCCCGGCACGCCCGACTCTTTGGAGCCTGGAATGGTACTAACTATTGAGCCGGGCCTATACTTTGCAGACTGGAGAGAGGATATTGAAATGCCAGAAAGATACGCTGGCATTGGGATCAGGATTGAAGATGACGTTCTAGTTACCGAGGATGGCCCTGTTGTTCTCTCATCCGCATGTCCGAAGGAGATATCCGAAATTGAGGACATTGTAGGCTCAGGTGATTAGCATGTCAGATTGGATGGCAATTTTGGAAAGCCAACTGCAAAAAGAACCCCCTATTCTTACTGTTGATGATGCTGCAGAAATATATTCGAATGCCCCGTTAAATGAGTTGATGTACGTAGCAATGGAACGGAGGAAGGCCCAGGTACCCGGCAAACTCGTCACATACTTGATAGACAGGAACATCAATTACACCAATGTCTGCACTATTAACTGCCATTTTTGTTCATTTTATAGGCCTCCTGGGCACACAGATACCTATACACAGACTGTTGATCAGATTAGCGAACGCATAATCGAGTTGGAACGTGTTGGTGGTAGCAGAATACTAATGCAGGGCGGGGTCAATCCGTCGTTACCATTTGAATGGTATACTAGCCTTCTTGAAGAGCTGAATTGTAGACACCCTAGCATCTCTCTTGATTGCTTCTCACCAATAGAGATTGAAGGGATTTCTGAGGTCTCAGGACTTACCACATTGGAGGTGCTCTCTAGATTCCGCGAATCTGGATTGCACGGCCTTCCTGGAGGTGGTGCAGAAATGCTTGTCGACAACGTGAGGAGTGGAATCTCCCCTCGTAAGGGTTCTTCGCAGAACTGGCTTAGGGTGATGGGCGAGGCTCAATCACTTGGTCTGATCACATCTGCTACCAATGTATTTGGATTTGGAGAATCGCATGTTGATCGCGTAGAACACATGGATAAAATTAGAAAACTGCAGGATGAAACTATTTCAAAGGGCAATCCGGGGTTCACTTCATTCATTTCCTGGCCGGTAATGCTAGAGAATAATGCATTCGGAAAAATCGGACGACGAAGGAACTCTACTGGACTTGGGGCCGGTGCTGTAGAATATCTCAGACATTTGGCTGTATCAAGAATCTTCATGAATAATGTAGAGCACATTCAAGCTTCGTGGCCCACAATGGGCCTCGAGGTCGCACAGATAGCATTGTCCGCTGGCGCTGATGACATAGGATCCACGATGATGGAGGAAAACGTCGTCTCTGCTTCTGGCACTACAAAGACTATGGCCACTGTAGAAGAGTTGCAAAAAACAATCTTGCAAAGCGGATTCATACCAGCGCTCAGAGACTCTGAATACAATATCCTAGATGTTACCGAAGTAGAAGTAAAGCCCCTAAAAGTTGGATAATTCGGCCCTTCCACTGATTACTGGCGCTACTGGAATTTCGGTATATTCATCGGATTGTGGAATAATAAGCGGTGAAACCCACGAGATTCTTTTTCCATCGATTTGCTCGAACTCAAATACTATCTCCCAATGTATCGCAATGAGTGATGAGTACACAGTACCCGGCCATTCCCCTTCGGGCATAATCAGCTTGAAGGGCGTTCCAACGGCTATATCACTAACCCATTGAGAGTGGCTCATTATTCTGAGTGGCTCTAGGATTACAGACTTCTTTGTAGTTGATTGCATTGGTGTAGACTCGCCAACTCCTGAGCCGACTTCATCACCGGGAGATACTCTTTTTTCGGGTAGAATTGTGGACATGCCGGGAGAAGGCTGTCCAAACTTCTTCCTCCCCAACGAAGAAAGTACAGTGCTTCTCTCAGGACTAGCAACACCAACCTGAATCCTTGATCTCTTTAGTGAAATCTCGCTATCAATGCTCGTTATCGTTACTTCTGGTGAAGCCCTATCCTCCATAACGGTAAATGTGGGCTCTTGGTATGGCTTGGCATTGATCTTTGATTGTCTTGACATATCGCGGAAATTCGCTATTGTTCGAAATAGAAGCGGCAGAAGAAAAAGTGGGAAAGTGTAGAATAGTAATCTCGGATACTCCAAAGGCCCTATTGTAACCGAGCCGGCAATTACACCACCAATCAATTCGAGGTCAACTAAACCAGGTTCTATTGCATGAACGAAGAGAGACACAATTAGCAGCAGTACAGTGGGTAAAATCAATCTTCTAGATATGTTGTGAAGTGGATCTGGAGTAATGAACCAACCAAGTCTGGTCCGAGTAAGGAATGTTGGTGGTTTGAATCCGATTTCACATTGCAATTGCAATCTTTTTGAGTCCTCTTCTTTGCAATCCGACCACTCAACAAACCAATCGTCTTCGGACCCAATTCTGAAATTAGTGACAACATTGTCTTCGACTTCCACTTCGATCTCTGAAATTGGAACAGCTGACGGTTCCATATGCCCTAGTTCAAATGGTGGGTACCTGATTCTCTGAATTGCGCGCCGCATTATTAGCTCCATAGAATTGCCTTTGCCGCTCTACCTGCAAGCCTTCTAAACTCAGGGACCTCCCTAAGCATCTTAATTCCTAGTGGAATAGGATTCTCAATGTCGCCGAATTCATTGATTAAATCAGTTACTTCGGGCCTAGCCCAAACTGAGAATATTCTTTCTAGCTCACTGTCATCCATCTCGGTTAGGAAAGCATCCCTCAAAGCTCTCTTTTTTCTTTGATCTCTCTTCATTTCCTTTAATGCCGATGAAATTGATCTCATGCGTGAATCGCCCAGATCATTGTCTGAAATTCCTTTACTTAGTAGTGGTACGAGCATGTCTACTTGTTTGAATCCGGGTCCAATGCCCCCTCCAGTAGTAGGTTTACAGATCCCAGCGGCATCTCCGAACAGTGCTACTCTCTCACGCATTGGTCTACGGACAATGCCACTGGGGACCGGTCCGCAGAATCGACCCACTTCAGAGCATTCTGTGAATCTGGAATTCAGATTAGTGTCTTCCATCAAACGATTCATGAACTCCTCACTAGAAGTCCCCCCCATCAGATTAGCCTTGGTCCAAGTACCCAATCTTGTTGTCTCTCCTGTTGGAATGGCCCAACTGAAGAACCCGGGCGCAATACATGAACCGGTGTACATATCCAGCATCCCATCATCACCCGAATAGCCTGTTACTTCAATCTGAAAACCGATCATCGTTTCTGTAGGTGAACCCATTTTGAATTTACGACGAACCCATGAGTGGGCCCCATCAGCACCACAAAGCAATTTGCAACGAACTGTTTCAGAACCATTCAAGCCATCGATAATTACTTCCACGTATTCATCATAGATTGTTGCCGAAACGGGTTTTGTGGATAGCATGACTTCGGTTCCAGTTGCAATAGACTGCATGACAACTGCCTCATCGAAAATCTTCCTGCATACGGAAAAGGTCCGTGGTACTCGAGGGTCACCAATTGACACCTTTTTTCCGCTTGGGCTGTGAATATTCGCACCCCATATTGGTGTCAGGATTGATGATTCTAGTCCTATCGTCTTCATTGCAGCGGGGTTTACCAGGCCAGCACACTGGAATGGCCTGCCAATTTCATCATGCTCCTCCAAGAGTAGGACACTATGTCCATGGTCATTCAATTTCTTCGACAAGTATCCACCAATTGGTCCGGCACCGACCACGATAGCATCGAATAATCTGACCATTCCAATCTCCGCTTGCTACTTTTTTCCTTTACGCTTTGAATTTATTGTTTTCTTTAGGTTGCTTATTAGTAAGCTAGCATCAGACTTGGAAATTGTCTCGATAGACTCGGTGTTTACTGCTGCAATAGCATCTTCAATTGGCATTTCTAATGAGTCAGTCATAGAGATTATAGTAGCTACCTGCTTTTCTGTTGCTGGAGAGTCCTTGTCCAGCTCAATTAGCGCACCGATAGCATTACTGGCTGTACCGCCCCTTCCACCCGTTAACTCGCTAATGTCGGACTCGCCCCTTTCCTTCAAGAATTGGCTCAAGTCTATTTTTAGCCTATCTACTAACTTCAAAATCGTGGCAATTTGCTTTTCACTTGGTGGGATATTTGATTGAATAGAGTCACCTAGACCGTCAATGATATTCCGCACTTGTTCACCACTGAGTTCTTCGACTAAACTATCTCCAACTAGGTCCTTCCTTTCTTGGTCGGTCATTCTATTCAGAATCCCTTGCAAATACTGAATCTGCCTTAATGTGGGCTTCTCCCGACGCTTCTCCAATGCTATGTTATGCATTTCTCTAAAAGTCTCGACAAAATGCCCCCAGTGTTCGGGGGCACTGGCCTCACCCGTCTCAATTAGATCTAATTTCTCCTCCATTGTAGAAGTGAACCCATATGTGAATAGACCCTGGTCATAAACATCAGTTTGATTGTAAAACGGAGTTACTTCAACCCAGAGAGTCCTGCCATTAGATGTTGGAATTAGTGATGTCCCGTCCTTCTCCACATATTTCCTATCGACTAATTTTGATACAGTGGAAACATATGTTGAAGGTCTGCCTATACCGTCCCTTTTCATCTGCTGAATAATCGAGCTTTCAGTGAACCTCCTAGGTGGTTTAGTGAAGTCCTTCGTTAGCACTGCGTCTTCATCTATGTCCCAAATTGAACCTACGGTGAATCCAATATCGGGGGGCTGGGTCTGAATATCTTTGTATGACCATGCGAAAACCTCCTCCCACCCTGCATGGGTTCGCCATGTCGAAGTACCATTAATGGGGACGTCTAACCCGTCACAAGTAAACGTCAAGCTTCTTCTTTCCCTAATGGAGTTGGACATCTGGCTGGATGCGAAGCGAGACCAGATTAGCCTGTATAGAGCCTTTTCATCTCGATCTTCCCCTGCGACCTCTATTGATGGGTTTGTAGGCCTGATAGCCTCATGCGCATCCTGTACATTTTCCTTAGTTTTGCCAGACTCGCCGACCCCGTCTCCAAGAAAACCTCGTCCGAAATTTGACTCGATGTATTTCCTAATATCATTTCTAGCATTGGCGTTTGTTCTGGTTGAATCTGTTCTGATGTAGGTAATATGTCCAGACTGGTAGAGTGTTGATGCTATCTTACTGGTCTTAGAAATTGACCATCCCAGAGTTGAACTGGAAGTTTGGAGCATCGTGTCAGTAGTAAACGGAGCCTTTGGCTTCCTACTAACAGTGCCTTCTTTAATCGCGTCAAGGTTTAGTGAGCGCTTTGAATTTATCAAATCGAATGCCTTTTTTGCAAAATCTGTATCCGAAGTCCTGTCAGGGAAATGCTTCCCATGATCATCTAACCAAGCCCCTGTATCATTTGATTCATGGAACCTGACCTTAAGATCCACGCCATTGGATAAAGCGCCTACCGAATTATACTCCTTGGGAACATGGGAGTCACGCTCTAACTCCTTCTCCACGACGTATCCTAAAGTTGGCGTTTGCACCCTCCCCATTGATCTCAACTTCCACGAACGACAAAATTTTGAGCATCTGAAACCAACCAGCCTGTCCATCAATCTCCTAACAATTGCTGCATCGACTAAGTTCATGTCTAATTCTTGCGGATCGGATATTGCTGATGTTACAGCATCCTTGGTAATTTCATTAAATGAAACCCTTTTCACGGAATCAAAATCTGATAGAATCTCACTAAGCCTCCATGCAATAAACTCGCCTTCCCTATCTGGATCTGTAGCAATGAAGACCTCATCGACACCGGATTTTTTAGCCTTGGACGTAATTTTTGACATAACCCTCTCGGCCCTCTCAGTCCATGACCATGGAGGATTAGGTAATTCTCCAGGCTTTGATGTCCACATGGCTTTGGAGCTATCCTTGTTCTTTCGACCAGAGGGCAGATCCTGCACATGGCCATTGCACGCATCAACAATCCACCCCTTTCCGAGATATTTCTTGATAGTGCGTGCCTTGGCACCGGACTCAAGAATAACCAGTTTCATTATGTCTCCTCGGATTTGAATTGCCGTAACATGACCCGTATAAACATGAGTGGTTGATTGTTGTTCCAACGCGCGCACACGCGCGCTCGCGCGCGTAACCGGTTACATTTCAACCGTGAAATATTGTATTAGAGCATTATTTATGCGTAACCATTGAAGAATAGTTTCGATTGGCAATATTATGGGAGTGGCATGGAGCGTATTTGGCAATCCTGCATTGCGCCTCATCGACTCCGAACGTGCACATTCAATTTCTATGAGGGCCCTGAAATCTATTGGAGAGTCTAATCTCGGCCAGACGGTGCTGAATTCATTATACAAGGCTCCAGAGGTACCTATTGAGGTATTTGGTAAATTATTCCACCACCCTCTTGGGTTAGCAGCCGGTTTCGACAAGGGTGCGGAGGCTTTGTTGGCATGGTCGGCAATGGGTTTCTCTTGGTGTGAATACGGCGGGGTCACAAGATACCCACAAGGAGGGAATCCAAAACCTCGAATGTTTAGGGCTAACAAACACCGAGCACTGGTCAATAAAATGGGTTTCAATAACCCGGGGGCTTCAGAGATCCGGAAAAGACTAGCAGAGAGGAAATCCTCTGACCGTTGGCCTAAATCCCCAGTTGCTGCAAATATAGGCCGTTCGAAAAAGGTACCAAATGACCATGCTGGTGATGATTATGCCGCCACAATCGATTTACTATGGGATCATGCAGATATGTTTGTACTGAATATTTCTTCCCCCAATACCCCCGGGCTTCGAGACCTACAGGGACAAGAATACTTGGAATCAATACTAAGATCATGTAATGAGATACGATCCAAGAAAGGAATAGGGAAGCCATACTTGCTGAAACTCTCTCCCGATGCACTAGATGCTGAAATCAGAAGCACGATTTCGATTGCACAAGGATTGGGCATAGATGGCATAGTAGCTACGAATACAACAATAAAACGGCCAATTCCACTTTCTACCCAGTCTCGCAAAGCCTTCTCCAGTGATGGCGGGCTTTCTGGCCGCCCACTACAGTCAAGGGCACTCGAAGTAATCAATATTGCATACGATGAAACAAATGGAAAGATACCCATAGTAGGTGTCGGCGGTATCGATTCCAAAGACTCTGCTTGGGAGGCGATAATATCTGGAGCATCCCTGATTCAATTGTATTCTGCACTTGTCTTCAATGGCCCAACAATTGTTTCTTCCATAGTAAAGGGGCTAAAGAGGAGGGTTCGTGAATCAGGGTTTTCCTCCATTAGCGAAGCAGTCGGATACAAACACATTTAGCAAGGGGACATCAGAATCACTCATGGCGCTAACAAGGATCTCAAGGCTTGCGATAGTTTTCGGTGCCTCGTTAGCAGTACTTGGTTTGATGATGGCGAGCGTCGATCCAGAGATTCAATATTCAGTAGATGAGATTATGGATGATCCTGAAAGATTCCAAGGTAACCAGATTTTTGTTAGAGGCGTCGTTTCAATTGATTCAATGGATAATGAGGAAATGCGATTCATCCTTGAAGGAGTAACTGGCGAAATATTTGTTGATTTCACGCATTCACCAATACCCGATGGTTTCGATGAAGGGAGGACAATTGCTGTACGGGGGGACTTGGTAACGCAAAATGGAATTTGGCTCATCGACTCATTTGAGATTCAAACTGGATGCCCTTCAAAATACGAGTCATGAACTGTCATGTTCATACGTTACCTCTATTCGCCAAATACGGGCTAGGGGGGGAGTTGACGTGCTCTATTATTCACAAATCGTCGAAAATGGTGACCCGAAGTCCGAGGGCGGCGCAAACGAACCACTGAGATTACCCCAGTTGACTGCGATGTCTCGCCCCCAAGAGATCCAGGTTGGCAGGAGAGGGACCCGGAGGGGTTCCCCGAACGTCTTACGCCCGGGAACCAGGTCAGGCGCGGAAGCGAGCAGCCCGACCGGGGATGCTGGATGCCTTGGGACTTCGGGACGGAGAAGACTGGGGTGCAAGTCTCTTTGATGACGAGCGTCCACCGAGGACGTGCCCACCGACTAATCATCTTGATTGTCGTGCAGCAACGCTCTAATTGTATCGTCAGTAACTCCAGCCAGACCGTTTTTAGCACACCTAAGAAGAAGCTCCTCCCAACCACTATTTTCTTCAAATGCAATCAAGGCTAACTCCCTAGCCTCACTTATTTGGCCCGATTTTACCAACCCGATTGACTTCCAAAACGCAATCTCGGGATTTCCTGTATGCTTAGTCTGTGAAATTGATTTCGCGTCTAAGCTATTGATGTTCACATATTCATTATGCATTTTCAGTAGCCTATCGAGCTCCTCTAGTGGTTCACGATTATCATCTACACGTATATCCACAATTGTCCCTTCCCAAGGGTATTGCTGAATATCTGAATCTACTACAAGCAAGCGCGCTGATTGCTTCCCCCTAATATCTCCCTTTTCGGTCTCTGCTGCAAATAGAGCAGCGAGCATTCGGCTCGATAGATCCCCCTCAGAACCAACAAATGCATCAGCCATGCACCCCCAAACAGTAGATTTCCACATCATATTCGCTTGACAGGAGAAACCATCGCCCACAAAATGACCTGATTCAGGTATGGTATCAGATCCAGTATGGGTGGATATTCTAGATTTGGAGTCGATCATGGCCACTTGCCTAATTTCGGGAGTCTTATCCAATGAAAGTCTTCTCTTCATAGCTTCTTGGGGTTTCGCTCCGTCCTCCATTAACTCAATTCCAAGAGGCCCATGATCAATTAATGCCATAGCCTGAGTCGCAACTGCACCAATACCTGCTTTGGCCCAGCAAACTACTCCTGCCGCGAACCAATGGGACTGGACGGCTACTCCGATTTGACCGGTGTCCGGACACCTTGCAACAATTGAATAAGTCACAGAATCGCCTAATCTTCTAAATTATCTAGCCCGCCCATTGTACATACTATCCTGAAGTGTGCTTCGGAAACGGGTTGAACGGATAGCCTTTGACCTCTTTGTAGCAAAGGCATCCCTTCCAAATCACCATTTGCACGTAAATCTGGCAACCCTACTGGTTCTAGTTGTGAAACTGGCTCGATATCCACCATTATCCAGCGTGGATTTTCGGCAGTTGCCTTAGGATCGAAATATTTTGAATTGCTATCTTGGGCTGTGAAGTCAGGATACCCCTCCTTGCAAACCTTGGCAACACCGGCTATATGTGGCGGTTTGCAATTTGAGTGGTAGAAAAGAACATAGTCGCCAACGGACATATCATCCCTCATGATATTGCGGGCCTGATAGTTCCTTACGCCATCCCAGTGTGTTGACCCATCTGCGACCAATTGTTCCCAGGGGTATACGTGGGGCTCGCTCTTCATTAACCAGTAATTCACCATGGCTATCCTACAGATAGGAGAGAAATCAAGGTTGTCTTTCACCAAGCGTCTTTTGCAAAGTCCGATGGTAACTCTGTAGAGTCAATCCTACCAGAGTTATCACGCATCATTACACCTTGAGAGAGCCCCGAAGACTTCACCATTGCTGATGCACCACCTGTAAGTCCCAGATTTGATGTGACCATAAATGAGTAAATAGCCGGCAAAAGGAGTAAAGCAGACAGAGCGGCAATGATCAGCAGGATGATTATTACCGTAACGAATGGTGTGATAGCCTCAATTGGTATGCCGTAAGCACAAGTTAAGCCAGCAGCCGTAACTGTTGTTGCCTCGAACAAACTCATTCCAGTACTCGCGCAAGCAGTTCGAATGGCATCTAACGAACCGCCCAATTCCTTCACCCTATTTGCAATGTGAATTGAGAAGTCGATTCCGACCCCTACAAGAATTGACCCAATCATCACAGTGACGAGAGAAAGGGTGACCCCTCCAGAGTCCATAACAAGCCACTGCATGGCGACAGTGAATCCAACAGGCACAGTAGTAAGCAAAGCATATCTGATGTCCCTGAAAACCAGTGCAAGTGTAACGATAGTGAACCCTAATGCGAATGCCAAAGATGTCCATTGGGAGTCTACAATCAGGTTATTTACCTCTATAGTAATCGATGCAACGCCTATCAGAGTATCTCCCAGTACAGATATTGGGTTCTCGGAATCACCTGCCGACTTTGCCCACAGGTTGATCTGCTCTGCTGTAGCAGCTGTTCCTTTTACATCCATGAAGGGCATATCGATGTATATCAGAGTCCGTTGATAGTCAGGGGAGATGAACAACTCTCTCATTTCCTCAGTCATGCTATTGTAGAAAACGTAAAGCAAGAAATTCTGTACTTGCCTACCGCCATCGTCCTCTTGGGCATCCAATGTGTCTAGAATGGACCAGAATGAGACATTCCCAGACTGACCCCGATCGAAGACTAGTTCTGCGACCTCTTTGATGGGGTCTGGCAACGGAGTATCTTCTATGATATCATTGATTGGAGAGCCAGAGACATTGACCCCTACAGCAATAGCCTTCATCAGGAAAACAATCGATACTGCGGTGGCATTTTCCACATCATTGCATTTAGATTCCAGATTCTCAATTCCTTCAAGATTAGCATATGGGTGTTCGGCAGTAATTGACCCGATTCCTAATTCAGGGTCAGCCCTAATATTTGCCTCAACTAACAGGAAACCTGGTTGACCGGCCTCGAATTCCGTAGAGTATACATCCATCTTCTGTACAGCTTCTACCTCATTTGGAGCCATTTTCAGTAAGTCAATATTTTCTTCTACGTTTTGCCTATTATAACCCGCAGAGATGATCATCAGAGTCAGGAAAAATACCAATGTGATTCGGGACCACTTGACGGGCATGTTCACTGCAGCGACGAAAACCTTGGGCGGTGGATGTGATGGTTTTTTCAGGTCAAGTAATATGGTCAGATTAGGAACCATGATCATAGTCATGAAGTAAACTACGACAATACCTCCGGCCAAAGCCCAGCCTACAGTCTGGATTGGCTTCATAGGGGCGAATGTAAGGGAGATGAAACCAATTATCGTAGTCATTGCGGAGAGGAAAACTGCACGACCAGTCGAATTCAATGCTGCAGCCATCTTTTCGTGGGGCGTGCCTTTGGACTCGGCATATCTATTGGTAATGTGCAGCCCATAAGAGACACCCAATGACAGGACAATAGGGCCGACTAAGATTACAGTCATTGTTACTTCATAATCCAATAGGCCGATGAGACCTAGAGTAACCCAGACAGCACAAAGTGTAGGGAGTCCGGAAATGATGACTACCTTGACCCCTTGAACAAATCTAATTCGGCCTGTTTGCAGTAGGTCACAGTGGAAGATGAATAGCATGAAAGCAACGATTACTACACCAAGAGGGAAGACCTCCCAGAATAGTTTGAATGACTCTTCGGTTACTGCGTTTGTGAGGGGTGCTGGACCGGTTAGGGTCATCCTTAGGCAAAGCGGATTGCCGTCTTCGTCGCACTTGCCCTGAGAATCAGGTTCACCCCAGTTGTTAATGGATGCGATCGCGTCTATTTTTCCCTGAGTCTCGGTAACTATGTCCCCAACAGACTTGTCACCAGTATCATCTGCAATTCCTATAATTATTACAGCACGGTTCCATCTGAATGCTCTGTCTTCTGTGGCTGTTCCAACGTCCCTGACGAGTTTATCCAGAGCATTCTGTGGCATTTCCTGAAGAATCTGGTCAACTCTCTGCTGTTCATCTGGGATAGCATAGTTTCCGATTAAATCGCTTTGGGCGTCAATTGTCTCATTTATTTCATCAGAGAGCTGCTGGTTACCCGTTGCCTCGGCTAGACCTGAGAAGAATGCCTTGACAACTCTGCCACCACTGGAGTTGACTTCCTTTACTACAGTAGAAATGGATAGGACATAGATGACGTTATCATCGACGCCACCATCATTTGTTTGATTGTTAATCACCCTTTCCACTTTGTCGATTTGGTCGAGAATGTTGATCTGAGTCACATTGTAGTTGTATGACTCAACATAAATGACCATCACATTTGTTGTCCAGTCCTTTTCAACTTGGGCAATTAGATTCTTCACACTGTGGGGGTCATCATCGGTTGGAAGGTAAACCTCCAAGTCTCCATTTACATTTAGTGCTGGCTCATCATTGCAATAACTGGGATTGTCGAAACCGTCCCTGCAATCAAGAACTCCAGAATGGGGCAATAGCGATAGTGTAAATGCAAGTGAAAACAAAACTGCCCAAATCGGGAACATGGTAAGTAAGCTAGAGCTCTCAGACTCCCTAAAACGACGTCGTATTCGATTGGGAATCTTTGAAATTGAGCCTCTGATTTGTTGGGAATCCACATTGCTAATTCTAGCCCTGGCTTTGTCGACAATCGTGCTGACAGGGGCACCTTCTGAGTCGCCACTTCCGTTCTTCGCCATGTCGCTCCACTCTGGACGTGAAACGACATACCTTCAACCCCTCGGCAAACCTGTTCAGTGAATTGTATATTTTCGATGCAATGACAATGGTCAAGAACGCCGTACTATACGAATAATCGGGTGAGAATGTGACCGGGCCGAAAATTTCTGACAAGCGTTGGAGCGTAGATCTCGAGAAGCGCATTCAAGAGGAGCACTACGATGAGCAGTCTTACCGGGAAAGGTATAGTTTTGACCCGGATAGTGATAAGGAGATTTTCGTAATCGACACTCCTCCCCCATATCCTAGTGGTACCTGGCATATTGGCGCTGTAGCACAATACAGCATGATTGATGTCATTGCAAGGAGCCAGCGATTACTTGGCAAGGAAGTTAGGTTTCCATGGGGAGTGGATCGCAATGGCATAAACATCGAATTTACAGTTGAAAAGAAGACTGGGAAGAAGATGAGGACTTACGATAGATCCGAGTTCCTGAAACTTTGTGAGGAGACTATTGAGGATTATACTCGTGCCATGCGTAAAACTGCGAAAAGAGTTGGACTGTCCTGTGACTATGATAACGAATACCTTACTGATTCTCCAGAATTTCGTGCCGTTTCGCAATCGATATTTGTTGATTTATTCAAGAGTGGGGATATAGTCGAGGATCTAAGGCCTAACATCTATGACCCAGTTGAGGGCACCACTATCGCTGATGCAGAGGTCCAAAGAATTCAGCGTAGAACTAAACTTTGTAACGTAAAATGGAAAACCGAAGAAGGCGAAGAAATCACAATTTCGACTACTAGGCCGGAAATGATTTGCGCTTGCGGGGTAGTCATGGTTCACCCCGATGATTCGCGTTATACTCACCTGATAGGTAAGCGGGCTTTGCTCCCCTTGCCCGTCGCCGAGAGGGAGGTTAGTGTCGAAATAATGTCGCATCATTCTGTAAAGATGGAATTCGGTAGTGGCATACTGATGGTTTGCTCTTATGGTGACCAAAATGATGTAGCAATATTCAGGGAGCTAGGTCTCAGACCATTCGTTGCCATTGATTTGAATGGCGAAATGACCCAAATATCAGGTCCACTTAGCGGCTTGAGGGTAAGTGATGCAAGGATTGAGGCGGCAAAAATCCTGGAAGAGTCCGGTTCCCTAGAGTCCTTTGAAGAAAGGGAGCAGGAAATTCCAGTCAGTGAGAGGGGTGGAAATCCGATCGAGATAATTTTGCTTAAGGAATGGTATGTGAGGCAGACCCATGTCCTCGATAGGCTCGTTGA
>MPLT02318541.1_pt1 | contig 18176 bp, 8 predicted proteins | sample 1617391 | NCBI WGS metagenome assembly MPLT02 (sample SAMN05944800, study PRJNA350692) | marine metagenome | biome: marine; feature: ODZ; material: water; isolation source: 70 m water sample filtered on 0.2 um supor filter | place: Pacific Ocean | collected 2012-04-08 | depth 70m m
ATATCCTTCCCCTCTTGCGGAAGACGTGCCAAACCCCCAGTCCCATGCGGAGTATGAAGACGGACATCGTCAGCAGGGCGCTGATTATCGCACCATCGTCGGGGAGTGCGCCGCTCCCCTTCTGGATGGCCATTACCCCTCCGACGGCTAGGAACATGAATGCGATGTCGAACACTAGGAAGGCTATGGCGCACCAGTAGTACTGGAAGTGGAAGTTGATGTCTGCGTCCCCTAGTGGGTCGGAGCCGCACTCGTAGGTCGAGTCCCTCCGAATGTAGAGGCTGTGGTCGGTCTCATAACCCGGCAGCAGGAGAGATCTCGTCTTGCGGGAGTCGGAGCCCTTTGGGGTTGGCCTGAGGAATCGGGTTGCGATGAAACTGCCAACCGGAAACCCGATTCCAACTATGGTCATGACCGCCACTGGAAGGTACATCTCCGCTACGGTACTCATGGCATCACCCTCGGTCCCGTAGGGACCGTCGTACATGGCCACGAAAATTCCGGACATAAGCGTATCCGAACGAAGGCCTGGGAACTGTCAGTCGTCGAGTTCTACGTACATGGAGTCGGACATCATTCGATTCTCGGCCCGGACCCTCATGAACAGGTATGCCACGGCAATCGAACCAACCAGAATTATTGCCATCGCAATCGCCCTCTGGGCATCTCCGGACAGCGCTCCGGTGCGGACCTTGGACTCGACTGTGAGGTCGATGGGCTCCCCTGCCACGGGCATGTCCTTTGGCTGGACTGTTACGGTGAAGGAGTACTCGTCATCGGCTATCAGTTCGCTCGGGGGCGTGACCCTTACCGTGACTTCCCGGGTCTTTCCAGGCTGGAGCTTGAACTCGTCCCCGATGACATCCACCGTCCACCCCCTCAGGGAATCGCTGGTGAGAACCTCGACCTCCTCCTCTATGTTCCCGTGGTTTGTTACGTAAATCTTGAACTCGGCATTCTCCGGGTAGGAGGACTCCTTCTTCGGACTGCTTTCGATATCTATCTGCAGGTCGTGAATCGAGCGGATGTCCACGACCAGGTCCACGTAGGAGGGGGTTTGCCCGGTGTTCTTCTTCGAAGTCACGGAGACCCTGATCACCCCGGAGGTCCCGCTTTCCACGTCGAGGACCTCGAAGTCTATCGTTACCGTGACCTGCCCCTCCGATGGGACCGTGACCTGGTCGCCATCCAGAACCTGCCCATCGGCGCTGATGGTCCGCAGGACGGAGGAGTCCATCCCGGAGACGTCGATGACGACGTCGTCGGAACCCCCATCGCCGGTGTTTGTGATTAGGAACGAGAGAGAGGATGAGCCTCCTGGTGGTAGTGAGAATCGCATCAGAGAGGGGTCCTCTTCCGGGCTCTCGAATGCTACTGACATGCTGTAGTTGAAGTTCGAGACGGTTACGGTGATCGATTCGGACATCATTATGTTCGTACCGACGATCCCTATCCTCACGTCGAACGACTCGGAGTTGTTGTTGATATTGTCGGATACGAGGACCTCGAGTGAAATCTGCACCGTCTCATCCGATTCGATGGTGAGCTGGGTGATGTCGTTGCCCTGGCTGTCCTTGAACCTCGAATCCCACTTTGTGTCTTCGCACGACTCGGAGATGTTTGGGTCGCAGGACGAAAGGGCGAAGTTGTCCTGGATGTTTCCGGTGTTTGAAAGGTCTAGAGGGAAGGAGACCCATTGTCCGAACCTGCCTGTCTGGGAGTCAGATGGGAGGTCGATGCTGCCCCCGTGTACTGCAGCTACAGTCACCGTTGCAGTCACTTCGTCCAGGGTTATTCCCTGCGAGTTGACGTACATCGTGATGGGGAACTCGATGTTTGCCTTGGCATTCGCTGGTACTGCGATCTGCAATTGCACGCTCTTCCTGTCACAGTTAGAGGAGGAGCTGCAGTGCCTACCGTCTATGGTTACGTATGTCTCGGAGAGCTCGACCTGCCACCCCGGCAGGAGGTCCTTGACGCCGATGGCGAAGTTGTCCTGGCCATTGCCTGTGTTTGTGATCATCATCGAGGTTGACGCGGTGGAGCCGGGGTCGACATTGCTGATCGAGGGGTTTGACAGGGATAGAGAGGCATCGTGGACTTGTCCTAGGTTTACTCTGAGGAGGGATTCGCAGCCTACGCTGCTGCCAGCCCTTCCTTGGATGTAGACATCCACCGAACCGGGCTCCACGGAGTCATCGGGGGTTATCTCGAATTCGAATGAGGTCGTGTCCTGCGAGCCGCCCGGCTCTGACAGGAGCCTGCTTGTCGGGGTTTCGAAGTCGACCCAGTCACTCACATCGGTACCTTCCGAGGTTGCGAATGCGCTTACCGTCCAAGCGGTGTTACCGGTGTTTGTGAGTGTGAAGGAGTTGGTCGCCGATTCTCCGGGTTCCAGATTGTGGGAAGGGTTCTGCAGGGAGGAGTCGCATGTCTTCACCTCTGGAACCTTCAGATTCAGGTTAATGCTATCGTTGGCTTGGTCGGCTGGGTTCGGGTCATTGGAAACGGTGGCATCGAGAACGAAGCAGTGGTCCCCTGATTCCGTGGAGCTGCCATCGGGGAGGTTCACTGTGACCGTGGCAGTGTCCTTGTCACCTGAGTTTAGCGACATCTGCTGGGGCTCTACGGTGGCATCCAGGCCATCGGAGTCGCAGTCGGACTTGGAAGACATCGCAAGTTGTACTGTAGCATCGTTCTCTCCCGTGTTCTCGACGTCTACGGTCCACTCGACCTCGTCATCCTCGCCATCGTAATTGATCGCGCCATTGTTGGGATTGATGTAGTTCAGCTTGACGGAGTACTGCCCCCCTCCTTCGGCGGTTGTAGTGACCTCGACGTCGGCCTGTGCGTTTTCCGAGGGATTGGAGGCGACCCCGTTTGCATTGACCGTGGTCACGCAGTCACCCGAGGCCTGGTCGTTGATGCTGACCGTTAGAGTCACTGTCTCGGACTCCCCCTGCCCCACGGAGACCACCGAGGAATCCAGATTGGAGGTGAATCCGTTGCAGTCTGAGTCTTGCGAGGCGCTCAGGGAGACGGTGAGATCCTCGTCTCCGGTGTTCATCACCGTGATGTCGTACTCGGCTGCGTCCTCTGTGGTCGCGGTGGAGTTTGTCGGACTGGCGCTTAGTGCGAGGTCGGCGGCCGCGAACACGGGGGTGGAAACGAAGGAGACCATGAGTAGTGCAGCGATAATGACTGCAGAATCTGGCCTTCTCATCGATTGACCGAGTCATTCGCCCCTCTAAGGGCTTCGGGCTCTTGGTGCGCCAATAATCACGGTTGTGGGAGTTCTCTATATTCGCGGCTACTGTTCGCCGTGGTCAAATTCTGGGTCTGCTACCCACTCCTCACCAGACGGGTCCCAGAGCCATCCTGGGTAATCGGGGAAACGCTGTAGCTCCTGTTTCTCACCGGTTGCTGGGTCCTCGCTTCCCACTGGCTCCTCCATGGGATCCTGCTCTACTGGCTGCGGGGATTGCGTGTCCTCCTTCCTGGTGCTCGGAGAGGATGCCTTGCCTCTGAACAGGGAGGAGATGTCGCCGCCGTTCCTGTTGTATGCCATGGCAGCTGAGATCGACGCTATTGCCACGAGCATCAGTGCCCCCATGGCATAGAGGAGGGTTCCGGACCCCCCTCCGGAGGATTCCGAGAGGACTTCGATCTCCAGCGTCCGTGACTGCCCGGATACGTCCTCTGCGTTGGACAGCATCACTGTGAGCGAGCCGTCGGATCCCGAGTCCGGGGTGAACTCGACCTGGACCGACCTCCCCTCTCCTGGTTGCAGGGTGACCAGGATACCATCGACGATCCTGATGTTCCAGCCATCCGGGCCTTCTGTGACGATCCTGTTGGAGATGGCGACGTTGCCCGTGTTGTGGAGCTCGAGATAGAGGTTAGTTGGGTAGTCCTCCCTTGCCTCGCCGAAGTTTACCAGAGTCCACTCGACCTCCTTGACGGTGTCAACCAGGAGGGCCAGGGTCTCCCTCACTTCCACCCCGTCTGCTGACATGACTAGGGATACTTCTGGCTCAGAGCCGGCTTGCTGACTCAATGGGATCGTGATCGAGCACCAAACCATCGCAGATTCGCCCGGGCTTATCCTGATGGGGTTGACCGTGCAGCTTGAGGTCCAATCATCCGCTGGGAGTTCTAGTGATACCCCGGGTTCCCATATCGAGGTTCCTGCATTCTCGACTCTCCAGCCCATGTCGAATGCCGTGTTGACCGGATGGGCCCCTAGTCCGAGTGGGTTCGTTGACGAATTGATATTGGTCCCCTCCACGAAGACAACCTCGTGGAATGAAACCTCTGGGACGGCTCCGGAGATTGCATCCAGACTGGTGTTCCAATCGAAGAAATCCCCGTCCTCTATCAGGAACCTGATCTCCACCAGGCCACTCGCGGCGAGTCCGTTGCCTTGTATCGAGAACGACCATTGGACGGAGGAGCCCATTGGGACGGTGATCTCTCCGAGTCCGCCTTGGATGGTCCATCCGCCCGGGAGGGACCTCTCGATTGGCGACATGACGACTTCCCTGTTCCCCTGGTTGGAGATCTGCATGGTTATCTCATGCAGCGAGTCTGCCGGGACCCCCCCTTCGCTTCCCCCGGAACTAGGGGTCAGCTCGATTGAGTCGCTTGGTTGGATCACCATGGGGATCTGGTATGACCAGGTCTCCGAACTGACCCTGGATTTCACCAATATCTGGGAGTAGAATGTTGAGCCGGCTGTGAGAAGGACGCCAGGCGGGGTGATCATGATGCCAGCAGTTATCGAACCCCCTTTGGAAAGGGTGCCCGTCGAGCCCTGGCGCGAGCCCTGGAAGGGCCCGAGTTCCAGCAGGCCGACGTCCCAGCCGGCTGGCGATGACATCTCTATGTCATACGTCTGGGCCCCGTTGCCGAGGTTGTGTATCTCAACGGATGTGTTTGTGATCTCGTGGGAGTCTACTTGTATCTCAGCGGAAGGCAGGGTTACTTCTGGTTGGGCTAGTACGGGGACGTCGAAGAAAATCTCCAACTGAGACTCGACGTCGAAGTCCTCGTCTGTAGCAGTGATTGTCATGGAATATGTCCCGGGGTCAGGAGGGGAGGGGTGGACCAGGGTGAGGTTCACCGTGGTTGACTCGGTGGGTCCCAACTCCACGTAGATCTGGTCGAAGCTCTTGTACCAGTCGAACTGGACTCCGTCTAGCTGCCTGACCGGTTTTGTCACCTCTATGCTTGCGTTTGTGTCGAAGAGAGCGAGGTTTGTCATCGATATCTCCCATCTCGTGGTGGTGTCCGACGCGTCCTGGAGTGTCTTCCATGGCGAGTCTGTGGAGGCTTGGATCCCAGGCGCACTGACGACTATCGGGACGACGAGCAGGTTGTTGTCCTCGTAGAGCTCGTCCAGTTGCCCCCCTGGGTCCACCTCGATCCGGATCTCCGAGTCGCCCTTGTCGGATGACTCGGGAGTCCAATCCCATTCCAGCCTAACCTCTTCCCCCGGTGACATCCCCAATGACTTCGTCTCAAGCGGGTCCCCGTTGATATGCGCCGAAACGAAAACCTCGGCGAAGGAACCGGATCCCTGGTTTACCACTGAGACCGAGAAGCTAGTGGGTTCCCCGACCTGTGGGATGGGGGTGGAAATCTCGAAGGAGCCGGGTGGGATTGAGGGATCGGGGGTCAGGTCGTTGACGTTGACCCCTCTGACGGCTATGGCGAATGGCTGGTAGGTCCTGCTTCCCCCATGGGAGAAGTCCTTGACCTTGACGTTCCAAATCCCGGTGGTTGCAGAGTCGATCAGGACGACCTCCACGTTGTTCTTGTCGTCCTTCTCCCCGCCCGTTGTGGAACGGCCATTTGCAAAGTCGTTGCCGAGGTATGTGACGGTCCCGTCGGGAGATGTGACCTCGAGGTTCAGGTCGTTCCTGAGCTGAGTCCCCGAGAATGTCGAACCCGGGTAGTCGGACCATGCCAAGACAACCTTGAGTGGCTCGCCGGAACGAGTCACGTCGAAGTTGTATGATGCCTCTTGCCCGCTGGAAAGCCTCGAACGGTCGTCGACGAAGATTCCAACGTCACTTTCCGGTAGGAGGGTGTTCACCAGGTTGATCCTCCCCCATCCCTCGTCGTTGTTTGGGATGTCTCTGGTGCCCATGTCCTCCGCACCCAGTATCAGCATCGCCTTCACCAGTGCACCTTGTGGCTCAGGCCTCTCGGCAATCTCCATGAGGTACTCCCTGACCAGTGCGGATGCCCCTGCTGCTGCTGGGGTGGCCATCGACGTGCCACTGTACTCGACATACCAGTCATCGTTGAGGTTGTCTGGTGCCTCGGACGCCTCCTGGGCCTTGCAAGACCTCACGTAGTCCCCAGCCGCGACTATGTCTGGCTTGATCCTCCCGTCATCTGTGGGGCCCCTGCTGCTCCAGTAGTACATCTCGTCCGCAGCATCGCTGGAGTATCTGTTTACGTGAGCGCCGACGGTGATCACGTTCTTCGCAGTGCCTGGGGGAGAGACTCCGTCATCCCTCTCGTTTCCAGCGGCGAAAAGCACTGTCATGCCGTCGTAGGACCAGTATTGGTCCCAAGTCGAAGTGCGATCGTCGGCATCCTCTGATTGTGTTGAGTAGTCCCCTCCTGCGTTCCAGCTACCCCAGCTGTTAGTGTGGATTCTAGCCCCACCTGAGCTGTAAGCCGAGTTCAGTAGGGAGTACACCCCCGGGCCACTCAGGGCGCCGGAGTCATCATCCTCCATTGCCTGCATGTAGAGTTCGGCTTGGGGTGCTATTCCCTCGTACGATGCGGTGCGGCTACCGGACCCCAGGACCGTACAGGCAACGTGCGTGCCGTGCCCGTCATTCGTGTCGGCTGTTGAGCCATCGTTCGCAACGTCGATCCTCTGAACAATCCTCGAGCCGAAGTCACCGTGGTCGTGGTCGATGCCAGTGTCTGCGACCGCGACCCTCTGGCCGCTTCCATTGAGGCCGGTGAAGAAGAACTCCTCCACGGAGTTTGCTTCCATGTGTGAACGGGCTAGGTTGTTCCAGATTGATAGCTCGGGAACGGGGGATACGAAGGCTACTTCTGGATTCATTGCCAAGGATGGGACGGAATTTGGGTGGATGTCCCCGAAATGGATTCCGACGGAGGGCGACCACTCGGACTCCAGATGGCCCTGTGAGGTTCTGGCTACTGATCCAGTTAGCCCGACACCGGGCGAGTCCAGCCTGACCAATTCTGAATCCTTCCATCCGATTACTTCAACCTCAGTGGTTGACTGCTCGTTCCAGAGGCTGTCGTCAACGATTAGTGCCAGAGGGACTGGGAGGCTCGCTGCAACGAATGGCAGGCTGGATGCCGCCTCTAGTTCTTCCATCGTCCCCTGGATAAGGAAACCAGATGGGGGTATTGTGGTCCTGACAGCCACGTTTGCGGCTTCAAGGATGCCTACTCTGGCTTCCCATAGCCCTGTTTCTGGGGAAATCAGCAACATCGCCAGATCTGGCCTGTCGGCCATCATCGAAGGCGGTATTCCGGGGTCGAGAAGCAAACCAGAAGTTGTGAATGCACCGATCGATGAGTCTGCCCAGAGGCTCCGGTGCCCCTCATCTCCCTGGGAGATGAATGGGGTTCCTAGGTCTCTGACACTATTCGGGTCAGGAGAGATCTCGATCCTGGTTACATCGGTTGGCAGTTCGACGGGTATTTCGCCCGTAGTAGCTGACCCCTGGTTTGGAATGCTGAGCGTAGATGATAGGAGGAATATGAGCATGAGAACGGATACCTGTTTCTCCATCGTCCAAATCCCCTTTTTCCCTCGCTTTGATACTATGGGTCACTCGTTAATCCAGAAGCATGTTGGATTAGAAAATCTCGAAAGGCACTTGGTCTACGAAAGACTCCCTTGTCCAATCTCCCACTGGATGAGTCCAGATGTGGAGCTCTTTCTGTCCGTCGTAGTCGTAGTACTCCAGTGTTATCTCGATGAAGTAATCATCCCATACCGACTGACCTAGGACTACCAGCTCTAGGTCGTCCGCCGGAGTATTGGATATCGAGCTATGGGCTGTCAGCCTAGAGAGGTAGAAGTCGTGCCGATCAATCTCCGAATTCTCCGAGTCTAGGAATCTGATTGTCAGGCTGACGTCCTCGATCGCCCTGCTCCCCTTGTTGTCGAGCTCAACGAGGACTACATGTCCCGAACCGGCCTGCATGTATACGACTTCGACGTCCACGTTCTCGTATGGGACAACCCAGATGATCGCGAATATCGAAGCCAGTGCGATCAACAGCGCCATAATCGAGGCGAAGACTACTCTCTTGGGGGTTATGGAGTAGGAAGCGTCCTCTAGCCTCTCCAGGATATCATGAGCTGCGTCCTCGTCAGCTTCCGAGGCCTGTCCAAGGATTCCGCCGGGTTCCTTCATGACATCCCCCTCATTGTTGCGATGGCAGTTAGTATGCCCGAGGATATTGGTTCCGGGGCCATCCAGTGACTGGTTGAGCCTGAGAATCCAGGGATCATGTTCAGCAGGGAGAGATCGGATGCGAAGCCATTGACCCCCAGTGTCGTACCCGAGGGGATGCCTCCCGTCACTTGGGCGTCGAGCATTACACCCCTGAGATCGATATCGATCCCATTGACCTCAGCCGTGGCCCTGGCTGAGATGATTATCCTGCCTCCTTGGACGTCAGAGACCTCTATCAACTGGTAGCCTGGAATCATCACGGTCACTCTCCCGAACTCGTGGATCTCGATGTTCGCGCTCTTGAGATTCTCGCCAAGGGCCTCCATCTGTTCCAGGACCACTGGAGGCAGGGTGGGGACGTCAGTCGCCCTGAAGTACAGTCTATCGACGCCGTCGCCGCTCGATCTGATGTTCAACCCGAATGATTCGGTTGGCTTTATCGAGAGTCTGTCTGCAAGGCCCTCTGCCATCAGTACGATGTCCCCCTTGCTGTTTATTGCCCTCCCCTGGGCTTCGATGTAGAGGGACATCCCATCGCTGGATGCAGAGAAGTCGAGGATCGGCATTCCCTGGAAGGCGAGATTCTTGGTGATGTCGAAGTTCAGGTCGGGCTCTGTTGTGAGATTCATTGATCCTGGAATTTGTGTGAGGAACATGGTTGCTGGCCACCACGAGTTTTCCATCCACTGCATCTGCTGAATCATTATCGAACCCACGCCCAGGTCTCCCCGGCGGAACTGCTCGGGAACCGTCACGTCCATCGAGATGGCGTTACCTATGCTTGCCTGTATCTCGACAGACTCGGGGATGTCTTGAACCATCATCTCCGTTCTAGTTCCGGACTGCCGGTCGAGAATCAGGGCGTGGAACCACTCGAGCCTGTTTGACATGGAGTAAAGCGCCGAAGTGGAGGTCTCAGTAATCCCCCCCATCGTCTCTGTTCGGAAGACAGCGTCGACCAGTAGGGACGTTGGCTCACCTACCTCAAGGCCGTCGATGGTGAGGAAGACGTCCTGGCCGTTGACGCCCCTGGAGGCGATGACTAACTCGGGATTGAATGGCTCCCATCCTTCCATCCCTATTGTTACGGCCCAAATCTCGCCGTTGGAGATCACAGTTCTGGATATCGAGAGGTCGACCAATGCTGGCAAGTTTGGTATCCACATCTTGAGATGGAAACCCTCGGAAATCCCCTTGGGTGCGGAATTCAGTACCACTCCATGGACCCACTCTGGCTCATCTATCGAGTCAGCGCCCATGCTTGACTCCACAACCAAATCGAAGATTGAGTCGGCCTCTAGCCCGAGGGAGAATGAGAAGTTCCCCTCCCCGGAGCTTGATCCGGTCGAGATATCAGTGGTAATTCCTGAAAGGACGCCATTCACGGACCTTCCGAGATCCGAGAATCCACCGATGAAGAACGCGACACCCGTCATCCCCTGTGAGGAGTTTAGTTCGGGGATGTCAAGGGAGGGCCCTGAATCTGAGCCCGTGGGGATCTCGACTGAGAGGCTGGAAGGGAGAGGATCGATCTCAGCTAGCACATTCAACGGGAGGGCCTCGCTTGAGGGGGCGTTTCCTATGTTGATTCGCATTGCGTTTCTGCCCTCTATGGTGGCGAATGCCGTCCCAATACCAGCTTTCCCCGAGGCCCCCTCCTCAAGAGGGGGTATCCACCCGACCTCGCTTACTCCTGATACTGTGGTAGAAAGGGAGGAGGTATTGCTTGGCGGGTCGTGATGGAAGAGGAAATGGTCCCCTTCCATGGACAGTGGCTCTGTCGAGTCGCTAATCTGGGCCTCTATCTTATCGATTGCAGAGTCTGAAGACCAAGAGATTACCGAGCCAGAAGTGGTTGAGAATGAGCTAGGGAATCCGGATACGCGAACAGCCTGACGAATGGTTCCGTCGTATCCCGTGTAAACAATTGAGCCGATTTCAGAAGACGCGGAGTAATCGACTCCACCGGGGGAAACAGAAATCGTGATGTTGTTTGGGATATCTGATAGCCATGCGGACTGGTAATCTGGATTATCCAGGGAAGACGTCTGATGGCTTAGGTAGGACAGTCTGATGTCCTCGTTCGAAACCGTCTGCAGAGTCAGGGCCTGGGTCTCAGAGGAGTTGTCGTCCACCAGTGAGAATGCCTGCAATCCGGAGAAATTCACGCTGGCTGCGACTGGAACGAGAGGTTCCTTGGGCCCGTGATCGGTTTGAATCATGCCTAGCCCGCGGTCAAGGGCCAGTATTACGTGGTTCCCAGAAGACGTCGGATGATCGGAGGAGCCTATCTGCATCGATAGTTCTGAGAGAGGGTATGCGTTTCTTGATGCTAGCCAGTTGTCGGTCATCAGCAGGTGGATCTCCCTTCCCGAGATTCCCCCCGCATCGACGCTGCCGCTAATCAGCTCAACTATCGTGGATGGGACCTCATTCAAGATGCTCCCCACATCGAGGAAGACATCGACCAAGTTGAGGAGGACCGAATCAACAATCTTTGAGATGAAGTCAAGATTGCTGCCTGTGTCCAGGGAGTTGTTGGATTCCGGAGAGCCACCTAGGCCGAATGACCCGTAAACCGCTACTGCTGACGGGATTGAGTCTGCGAAGATGTGGATGCGCCGGTGATCCTCAATATCTCCTCCGCGAGAGAACCATGATGTGTAGTCCAACTCTTGGATTGGCTGTACTGACCTCACTACAATCAGGCTTTCCGGCGGGTCGGCTGGGTTGATTGGGAGGGTGGGGTCGTCTACGTTTTGGCTGTTATCCCTGGTGAAGTTCTTGATGCCAATTATCAGGCCGAGCCTATCTGGGATGTCTCCCGGTAGTTCCGGTTGGTCCGCTGATCCTAACATCCGGAACGCCCTCTCGATCTGCCCGTCCGTTAGAGACCCAGCGGGCATGCCTCTGAACCAGCCAATTGAATCGGTGGTATTGCCGTATGATCCGTCTGACTCAGACTCGGGTAGGTCAGACCGATCCTCGTGGAAGTGGATGTGCAAATCCGATCTCCTATCTGCCCAGTACTCCAGAGTCGTGAGGCTCTTCTCACCTGTTAGGCCACCGGAAGTGGGCAGTACGCTGTCTGTTCTTACGATCAGTTCCGCAGAGCTGGGTAGGCGCTTTGACTCCCCATGTGGGTGGAATCGGGCTTCGATGTATGCTAGTTCCCACATGTCCCTGTCAGAGTTGTCTTTTGGGGGGGAGTAGTGTATGTATCCGAATCCAGCCGAGACTCCGCATGAAATCTCCAGGGAGGTTCTGGTGTACAGTTCCGATGTGTTGTAACTCTCGGAGCATTCGTCCTGACCACCATTATCGAATCTCAGAGAGTAGGGTGCGGCTATGGAAGCGAATGTTATCCCTGACTCCTCCGGGGGGTCGGCGAGGCCGAACGGGTCTGTAATGGCTGCAAGGAGGGTGGTGGCGAAGTCTTGGCCGGTGCCGGCTAGGTCGAAGTACAGCCTCTCAATCCCCACTTCGAACTTGAAGTCGTTTGGCGGGGTTGTGAACCTTGAGTCGATGACCCAAACATAGCTCTCCCCCTCTCCGAGGTTCAGGAGCGAGCCGGAAGCCGAGTAGGAGAATGCCTTGATGAGGGAAACGTGGAGTGATTCCATGTTATCCCAATCTGTATCCGAAGCGCTGTTTCCGATGTCTCTGACCGAGAATTGTATTCCGGGCTCGATCCAAAGAGTGCCTCCCTCTATCCCCCAACCTCCGATGAAGTCCACGTCCACGGTCAATCCCACTTGGATGTCGTCATCACCATCCCCATCGACGTCGACTGAATGCAGCAGTGCCTCTGTGTTCGTGTTGATGATTGAGAAAAGGGAGGCACTGAATGAGACTACCTGGTACTGCTCGGTAATTTGCCCGCTGTCATCTACGTACTGAGTCCAGATGACATAGTCCGTGATGTTGAATAGGGTCTGCCAGATGTTGTCAACCATTCCAGGGTTATTGCCTCCGGTAAGCAATAGGTCGTAGGGCGCTGGGTGTTCCGCTGAGGGAGGGGTGGTGCTGACCATGGATAGGCCCTCGATAGACGGCCCGACCCCGGAAATCGGACTGCCCGGGTCCGAAGAAGTGACCGAGTCCCGAACCGCGTCTATCCTTGAGTCTGCCAAGGGCGAGACTGAGTTTTCCTCCAGGAAGGATTTCCTCTCACCGAGCATGTCATTCAGTTCATCGAGAACCCCGAAGTCGCTAGATTCTAGTCTCGGCTCCCCGTTCACGCTGGAGAAGGGCAATAGCAATGGGGAGACGAATATCACTGCCAAGATTAGGGTGAGCTTTGCCGAGCCTTGGGGGGGTTTTACAGAATGCGGTTCTCGGTCCATTCTACAACGCACCTCTTAGAGGTGCGCTATAGGGTATTGCCCTCCATGTAACTCTGAATATCACGGTTTCATATGACTCAGCTAGTACCGACCATCTCTTCTGAGCCACAGTGCGGACAGTTTGTGTAGGCTGAATCTAGACCTTCTGGCAATGTAATCTCGAATGCTTTGGAGCACTTGCTGCAATTGCATCTGATAGTTGTCCCCTCAGAGGACTGGGGTTCAATCTCCTCCGGAGTTGATTGGAGGTCTCCAAGGAGGGAATCACCCAAATCAATGGGAATTTTTGTCTCCTCTTGGGATGATGTGGGGTTTTCTAGCAGATCGAACATCTCGGTTCCGTTTTGCGGGGCTATCATTTCCTCTCGGGGGGGTTGGAAAGGGGATTCCCCCCTCCTCCCCCACATCTGGGCCTGCATTTGAGGAGAAGGGGGCTGTGGTGGTGCTTCCTCTTCCTCTTCATTCGCAACATCTGAGAATTCTGACATCCTGCGCCTCACTGCTGAATTGTACAGGAAGAAAGCAGCACCTGAGCTAATGATTAGCAGGACTGCCGCTATGGCTGCGATGGCTTGCCAAGTGAGTCCGTTGCTGGATTCGCTCGCCTTAACGATTACCAGTATTTCTGCATATGAGGTCAGGCCGGCATCGTTCTCAATTCTGCATACCACATTAGTTGGGCCCTCGGTGTTGAATTCATGGATGACCAAAGGGCCGCTGTACTGGATCTCGTTATCTGTTCCCTGGCCTATTGTCCATGTGTAGTCGAGCCCATCGGATTGGTTGTCCTGTGCGAATATCTGCAGAATTGTTGGATCCCCGTAGTCTACCTCAATCTGGGTTTCGTACTGTGATATCTCGGGTGCCGTAACATCAATGAAATTGACGATAGCATCTTTCTGGGTGGTCATTCCAGATTTGTCCCGGACGGCTAGGGAAATCACATGCTGACCGGGCGAGTATTCTTCTGAGACCTGTAGGGTTAGTGTCGAATATTGGTCTGTTAGGGAGTAGTTGGAGAGGATTATCTGACCATCCATCATCCAATCCAGGCTCTCCACCCCCCAATTGTCCGTGAAGGAAGCACTGATCGAGATCTGTTCCCCGAATCCCTTAGTGACCTCCCCAGTTACTCCCAGGGAAACCGATGGAGCAGACATGTCGACTACTCTGACGGTCCTGGAGACGCTAGCACTCCTGGAGTCGACCGATGTTGCAGAAAGCCGGACTGTGTAGTTCCCAGGCTCACCCCACATGTGCTCCAGAGTCAAGCCACTGCCGTCGCTAACTCCATCTCCATCTATGTCCCACGAAAACCCAGAGTCTGGGATCTGACCGGATTTGTTTGGGGTTGTTGACGCGGAGAGGTTCACCGGGGAGCCAACATCAACGGATTCGAGGTCCGTCTGGCTGGTTATGGATGGAGCTAGCACCGGAGTTAGAGTTACAGTGACGGTCACAGCGACGTTGGAGGTTCCCGCTCCCCCTCCTCCGGGACCCTGGCGATTATCCACGACGATGTACAGATTCTCTCCCTCGATATCACTCGCCTCCCAGGGGAGGTATCTTTCCTCGGAGACCAGCAGCATATCAGCTGAGTTAATCCTGAGTGAAGAAGACCAGTTCGAGGAAGGGGAGTAGTAAGAGAAGGCAGCCTCCGACATTACGAAAATATCCGGCTCTCCTAGCATGGTTCTTGCATGAATCTCCACGAATGTCCCCTCATCGACTGTGAAGGGGCCGTGGGCAACTGAGTATTCACCGGGTTCAACCCTATGAATGGAGTCGGCGAGAGTGAACTGCTCTGGCTGGATGACACCCGCATCTAGTTCGAGATTTACTGGCTGTCCTCCCTGATCACCTTGGCCAGAATCCTGAGGATGGGCAAGGTTGTCCATCACCAGATACCACCTTGTTTGCCCCCTATCACTAGGGGTCTGCCAATGCCACTCCCCGGTTCCACTGAATGACTCGAATACGGATTCTGCCATCCATACCGTGTCAATCCTGTAGGATTGCTCGTTTTGGTAAACGGAAACCGTGTTTGATGGGAATAGGAGTATGTCGATTTCCTGATCGGCGGAGATTTCGAAGGCCAAGTTTGTCCCCGGGTCGTGAATTCCTAGATCCACGCGGATGCATTCTTGATCCATCATGGTCCAATTATCGGGCAGAGAATCAAGACTGGAATTGGTGCATGAGATTACTCCCTTCGTCGAAACAGCCCCAACAGAAACAACCGTTGGCATCAGTAAGGCGATTACCAATACGCTGACCCAACGCATCATCGTATTCCGGTTCACCCTCCCCTTTTGAACGATATCGCAAGAAAGTTCAACGTTGAGTCTAGAGATTGCGTGGGATTGGAGTCTGTGGGAACCATCGCAATAGCACCACGTCTCCGACCGATCTCACCCACGTCCATGGAACGGCGACATGCGTACGCCCCTCGACCAATGCATCTGGTGGGTCTGAAACGAATATGTGAGTGCATGACCAGTTGTTCACATCTATCACCGTATCATGAACAGTCCCGAGAAGACGTCCGTCCGGGATGATGACCGGTAAACCCCTGATTTCCGATGCGTGACGGTCCGCCATAGTGGGATGCCATTCATCATTCGGCATCAATCTGACGGATTGGCCGATTACTTTCCGCGGTTCTTGTTCGCCTTGAGGCTTGGGCGGAGCTTCTCTGCTCCCTTGCCCTTGTTCAGCAGGCCCCTTCCTCTCTTTCCGGCTCCAGTCTTGCCCCTGAATGCCCGTCCTCGGTGGCTCGAGCCGCTAGAGACCCACCCCATGTCCTTGTCGGACTTGATTGCAGGGTGCTCAGGATCTATCATAATAACCTCGTAGAACTTGTTCTTTCCGTCTTCACCGACCCAGTACGAGTTGAGGACCTCTAGGTTAGGGTACCTCCTTGCAGACCTCTCCTCGGCAATCCTCTGAATCGACTTGCCCATGGTTATCTTCTTGATACCGGCCTTGGAAGGCTTCCTCTTCATGTGTATCTTGCCCTTCCTCAGGCCTCCGCGTCGAACTCTGGTTCGAACGACGACCACGCCCTGCTTTGCCTTGTAGCCGACTCTCCTAGCGGCATCGATCCGCGTAGGCTTGTCGATCCTCATGAAGACTGGTTCCTTCCTCCATCCAGCCATCCTGTCTATCCTATACCTGGAAGGGATACCCTCCTTGGGCTTCTTCCATGCCGCGCTTACGTGCTTGTGCAAACCCATAGTCAGACCTCTAGCGGCCCGCCGACCTAGAACTCATTTATGAGCCTGCTTGCACGAGCGAGAAACGATGAGTGAGCGAACAGTGGACATTATCCTCATCGATATCGATTCCCTGAGGGGGCATGAGGAGGTGATTCCGGACAACCTGGAAAGGAGGGCCAACAAGCTACTTGAAAAGGGATTTTACAAGCCAATCATCGTTGATCGTGAGTCTCTGGTGATATTGGATGGTCACCACAAATGGACCGCTGGGAAAAAAATGGGGCTTGGCAGGGTTCCTGTAGTCATGGTCGATTACCTAGATGACTTTGCTCTGGAGGTTGGCGTCTGGCCCGATTGTGGGAGAGAGTCGATCACCAAGGAAGAGGTGCTAACCATGGGTTTCTCCGAGGAGGTTTTCCCACCAAAGACTAGTCGTCACCTGTTCCCATTCAGAATTCCCTCGATCAATATCCAACTCGAAGAATTGACTGGTTAGTGGTCCGCGCTCCCGGACTTGAACCGGGGACCCCCTGATGGCTGCCCACAACCAATGTGTTTCCAGTCTACAGTCAGGTGCTCTAGCCAACTGAGCTAAGCGCGGCAGAGCAATGGAGCCGCCCTCGCCTTATCTCGCTTTCCAGTGTTAGGGGGAATTTCGAGTGCTACCAGTTCGTTGGCCCCGCAAATTCAAGTTGGTCTGTTAATCGCCCTCTGAACCTATTCACGTTCCTCAACGGTTAAGAAGGCAAAGAGAAGACTGAGGGGGCGTAATAGGCAGAAATGCCTGGGATGCACGAGGCGTTGTTATGGTAGAGATAACCAGTAATTCAGTAACCCCAGAAGGGACTGCTAGTGCACCTGCGAGAATTCCCACTGCGCTTACTGACAAGGAGTTGGAGAACTTCGGACCACCCGACCCAAGAATACTGGTATGCGGGTGCGGGGGTTCTGGAAACAACACGATGAACAGAATCACGCACATAGGTGTTGAAGGGGCCATTACGGTGGCAATCAACACGGACAAGCAGCATCTCGATAACACTAGAGCAATGCAGAAGCTCCTGGTTGGACGGCACATCACAAGGGGCCTAGGGGCTGGTGGTGATCCGGCAATGGGCAGAAGGTGCGCTGAGGCAGGCAGGGACGTCATTACCAAGATAGTTGATGGCGCTGACCTTGTCTTCGTCACTGCGGGGCTCGGAGGAGGGACAGGGACGGGGATAGCGCCTATTGTCGCAGAGGAGGCAAAGAGGTCCGGTGCCCTAGTAGTGGCCGTTGTTACTACTCCTTTCACAGTTGAGAGGAGGAGGCGCATGGAGCTAGCACTCGAAGGGCTTGAGCTAGTCAGGAAGGCTGCCGATGCTGTTCTAGTACTCGACAACAACAGACTCCTGCACTTCGTACCCAACCTCCCACTGGACGAAGCATTCAGCATCATGGACCAGTTGATCGCCGAGATAGTGAAGGGAGTGGTGGAAACAATCACGCTACCGAGCCTGATCAATCTAGATTTCGCTGACGTTCGCTCCATAATGACTGGAGGGGGCGTGACCATGATGCTCTACGGGGAGAGTGACCAGGGGCCAGAGGAGGTCGTGCACGAATCACTGAACCACCCTCTCCTGGACATAGAGATAGACGGGGCGACTGGAGCACTAATCCATGTCACAGGAGGTCCCTACATGACCCTAGAGCAGGCGAACCAGGTCGTTGACCTGATGACAGCTAGGCTATCTCCCAACGCGAACGTGATCTTCGGGGCGAGGCAGGACCCGGCATTCGGGGACACCATCAAGGTCATGTCAATCATCACTGGTGTGGCTCATGAGAGGCTAGGCAGGGAGATGGTCAGTGCCAACATGCTAGGCGAGGCCCTGAACATAGCGAGGAAGACCAGGGAGCGCTCCTCTGACGGTGGATTCCAGAGGTTTGACTAGTGAACGGGTATGGAGAAGCCTCAAACATGACCTATTGGAGAGAGAACTGATGACAAACAGACTCATTGCTCTTGGTATGGTGTTTTTCCTATTGTCTTCTGTAATGGCAGCGCCTGCATCTGCGCAGGCGGCTGATGATCCGAGGCAGCCTTCGGTGGACAACCCCCATATGCACTACTGGGGAACCTCTGATCTCGCATCTTGCTGGAG
>MPLT02284600.1_pt1 | contig 18102 bp, 13 predicted proteins | sample 1617391 | NCBI WGS metagenome assembly MPLT02 (sample SAMN05944800, study PRJNA350692) | marine metagenome | biome: marine; feature: ODZ; material: water; isolation source: 70 m water sample filtered on 0.2 um supor filter | place: Pacific Ocean | collected 2012-04-08 | depth 70m m
AAATTTATAAAGGTCTCTCCAGAAACCTCCATAGATTCCATGTGCTTCAACATCAAACATGGCCCCTTGAACTAGAGAAAATTTAAATATCAAAAATAAATTAATAATGAAAATTCGGATTATTTGATTGGAGGAAAGTAAAAGATGATTTAACAAAATATGGATAAAAAACAGTATTTTTTGAGGATTGAAATATGGAGTAATATTTCGGATGATTTTTAAACAAAGATATAATAGATCCGTGGTTGCAAGAAGAAACTAGATCTAGTATCTAAGTAATTATTTTGTGGTGTCGCCGTGTGCGGTAACGATATACAAAAACACCAATTATACCTACAATTAGGGGAACAAGCAGCATATTCAGCAGAAGCAATCCATGACCAAGCCGCTCAATATCCTGTCGTAAAATTTTTCGAACATTTCTTAATTTACGGCGTGCCTGTCGTTCTTCTTCACGAAACTCTTTAATTTCTTCTTGTACTTCCGGCGGCAAAATAACTTCTTTCTGACCTTGTTTACCTGCAGATTCTAGCAGGCTGTTTAAACGTTGCTGAACATCATCTAGTTGTGAAAGTAGTTGTTTCTCCTCCGCTTGATGTAGAAGTTGAGACTGTTTCTGCATGGCCAGTAAACGGGTAAATGGACGCGAAAAACTGCCTCTTGAACGAATACTCATCAATGCTTCATTTCCTGACAGATGCTCAGCTGCATTCAGCATCAGATTCAAATTGTCGTTTGTAGGCTGGATAATACTCTGACCGAGAAAATTAAGTCTCTGCACAGAAAATTGATCAGAAAGAAAATCAACATCGCTGAAAAGCAAAATCGAATTACGTTCCACAGATTCTTTCAGTTGAGGGTGTTTGAGCGGAGTTTCTACTTCACTTTCATCTTCTGTTGCCTTAGCATTCTTATTTTCTTTGGCCGGTTGACCGTTTGGGAAAGCGGTATTAAATTTTCCAGAAGTAATTGCAATCACAGCTTTCTCACTGTCATCAACTTTTAAATCCCGTGAGAGTTGTTCCGGAGGAGTAAAGCGAAGTTGGAATGCGTCAATCATTCCACTCTGCTCAGAAAGAGAAAGCAGCGCTGTAAAATCTGTCTTGCTTTCAGCAGCTTTTTTAAGTGAACCTGCCTCTACAAAAAGGAGATTTTCTAGTTGTGCAGTGATCGGATGATCCTGATCTAATGATTGGGTACGAAAACTCAACCAAATAGGAAAACTCATAACACCTTGTCCGGTATTGACTTGAGTTGAATGCAAGCGATCTCCCACAACTTTAGTTGAGTCATACTCAACACCCCAGGCCTTTAGCAATTCAGGAAGGTCGCTAGCAAGTTGCGGTTGTTGCCCAAACTGATTTTCCGGAGAAGCCATATCTGCTCTGGCATTTGGATCAAGCAAAACAACAAGTCTTCCACCACGCAATACAAACTGATCCAGCGCGTACTGCAATCGCTTACTGAAACCCCTTGGGTGGAGAACAATTAAAAGGCTGATATCATCCGGAATTTCTTCTGTATTCAAAGGCAAGTTTTCTACAGATACAGATTTTTCCAGCTCGCTCTGAAAAGCCCATTTTTGTGCTGGAGGCTGACCAGGAATCATTGACCTCCCTCCTTGTAGATTCATCGCACTAAGCAAACCAATTTTTGAAGTAGAGGTTGAACTTACTTTTTGAATGGCTTGTGTAATATCATATTCTAGAAATTCCTGCCTACGTTGATCAAAATAAGGCAAAAGCATCTCCTGGTCAAGCATAGAAACAATTGCACCAAAATAAACTGTGTTCCCGGATGGTAAGGTGATGGTTTTGATCCCATATTTTTTAGCCCACTCTTCTTCCTCAGTATCCGGTTTTGGATCAGAAATCTCCAGAATCAACTTACCCCCAGAGATTGCCGCATATTCTTCAAGCAGTTCCTGTACACGTTGAGCATATGTTTTGAAGTTTGGAGGTAATTCCGCATTATTTTTAGAATAATAAAAATTAATCCGAACAGGATCCTTTAGACTTTCCAAGATCTTTCTTGAACCCTCTGAAATCGTGTAAAGACGTTCTTCGGTCAGATCGAAACGTAAAGGAATAAAAGACGCCATAACATTGACAGCGATTAAACATATAAGTAGCAGTACTACACTACCCAAGGTGTTAGGCAACGAAACTTCTTTCATTATTTTTATTAAAGTTCTATGTTTTTTTAATAATATTTAAATCAACAAAAAATGAAAATGTAATTGAATCAAGATGCTTTGTGCGATTCAAGAACTACAACATTCAACATCAATACGATGACAATGATTGAAACAAAATATATTAAATCTCTCAGATCAACAACTCCCCTACGAATGGCATCGAAGTGAGTGGTGAAACTAAATTGACTGACAAGATCACTAATCCATACAGGGAATATCGCATTCAGGCTTTCACTCAAAACCCCCCAACCCAACAAAACCAGCACCAGACAAATATTAACACTAAGAATAAAACTAATAACCTGATTTTTGGTCAGTGCTGAAGTGAAACTGGCAATCGCAAGATAGGAGCCTGCCATCAGGAAACTGCCTAAATATCCTGTAATTATTGGCCCATTGTCTGGACTTCCCAAATAGTTCACAGTTAAAATCATCGGAAAAGTTAGCAACAGTGAAATCCCTATAAATAACCAGGCGGCAAAAAATTTAGCGAAGACTGTTGTCGTCAAACGAACCGGAAATGTCAGCAGCAGTTCGCCCGTACCTGTTCGGCGTTCCTCTGCCCAGAGACGCATACCTACAGCAGGAATCAGGAACAGATAAAGCCACGGATGAAAAAGGAAAAAGATTTCAAGACTTGCTTGCTGAGAATTGTAAAAATTACCAAGAAAAAACGTACAGCCCGCATTTGCCGCCAAAAAAATAATTATAAATACATATGCAACCGGGGAACGAAAATACGCAAGAAGTTCTCGCTTGAATATAGGGTAAAATCCTTTCATGACAATTTTGTAATTCTTCAGTTTATGTTGTTTGGTAAATTTAGTTATGTAGGTTTTACTTTGTAAGTTGGTTCAAAGTAAGTTCACGAAAAACTTCATCCAACCGTCCTCGATTTACATTGAAATTTTCTATTGGTATTTTTTTGGAAAATATAAATTTCTCTAATGGAAGTGCAATTGATTCCTTTTCCTTCGGATACAAACGCATTGTAACAATACCATTGCGTCTATCTGGAACACGTTCGACAGAGTAAATAAAATCAAGCTCATCAAATTGCTCCAGAAGCTTTTTAGGATTTGCACCATTAACACTCACAGTGACGGAATTGCGGTAAATAGATTGAGACATTAGTTCATCCGGGGTCCCGTATCCCACAACTTTCCCCGCTGAAATAATCATGGCACGAGTACAAACTGCTTCAACTTCCTCCAAAATATGAGTAGAAATCAGGATTGTACGTTCCTCACTCATGTTTTGAATCAGTGTCCGAACCTCATGTTTCTGATTAGGATCAAGTCCATCAGTCGGTTCATCAAGAATAAGCACCGGTGGATCGTGGATTAAAGCCTGAGCGAGACTAGTACGCTGACGAAAACCTTTTGAAAGAGTCTCGATCATTTGATCTTTGACATCTCCGAGCGCCGTCATTTCAATGACAATACTGACTCTTCTATGAAGTTCCTTCCCGCTGTAACCACGCACTTCGCCGACAAAGCGAAGAAACTCGCCAACCAACATTTCGTCATATGATGGTGCGCTTTCTGGGAGGTAACCTATTTGAGCTCTTGCCTGAAGAGGATTTTCCAGAATACTGAATCCACATATATCAGCGGTTCCTGAGCTGGGCGGAATAAAACAGGTCAGCATTTTCATAGTTGTAGATTTACCTGCCCCATTCGGTCCCAGAAAACCTAAAACTTCACCTCGCCTTGCATCAAATGAAACTTGATCGACTGCCTGGATGTTGCTAAAATTTTTGCTCAGAGCTTGAACACGAATCATTAAGTACCTGGACTAAAATAATTTTTACTATACTTTTGTGAAAAACGATTTAATACTTTACAACTTTATGTTTTTCGTATCAAGACAAAATACAAAACATGCTAGATGAAATATCCAAAATATTACTGAAAACGTTTCAGTACGACAGTAAAGAAGAATAAATAACATAAATAAAATAAGTTATACCCAGATGAATCCTGAATTATCAAATTTAGAAACCGCATCAGAGTTTCACTTGGTAAACCCTGAGTTGGAAGGTGATGCATTTTTTTGGAAAGGGGGGGATAAAGGTATACTTTTGATCCATGGTCTTACAGCAACCACTGCTGAGGTCCGTCCACTTGCAAAACGCTTTCATGACGAGGGCTTCACTGTTTCTGCAGTGTTACTTCCAGGACACGGAACAACGCCGGAGGAACTTAATCAAACTCAGCGCAAGGAATGGATTGCTGTCTGCGAAAAAGCTTACTCTGAACTACGTGAAAAATGTTCTAGTGTAATTGTTGGCGGTGAATCTACAGGAGCCATCCTTACTCTCCATCTTGCATCTGAACATCCTGAAATCAAAGCTTTGTTGCTCTTTGCTCCAGCTATGCGTCTGTCCGCCTCATTTCTCAAGACACTTTTTTTAATTGCTGTTTCATCTTTTGTTTTTGCTATCCCAAAAAAATTTGAAAATGACACAGGCTCTATCCCGTGGCAGGGTTATAAGGTCAATCCCCTGAAAGCAGGAGTCCAACTGCTGAAATTACAAAGGGAAACTGAAAAGCGTCTTCCTCGAATTTATCAGCCAACACTAATTATCCAGGCGAGTTTAGATAATACTGTCGATTTAAAAAGTGGGGATATGATTTCCCGTGGAATTCAGTCTGCAGTCCGGGAATCTCACTGGATGGAAAAATCTAATCATGTTGTGATTCTTGATAACGAGTTAGAGGAGGTCACGACAATCACTTTGGAATTTGTAAAAAAAATATTATATTAGTATCATCAATACTTTTTTTCTTGAGGTAGGATCTTTATAGTCATAAACTTAGCCCATAAAATAATCTCTGAAAAACACAGTACCCAAACAAAGCAATCAGCCGGAAAAACATGGAACCAAACAATTATTCAAATTTTGTAGAATTAGCCAGGGAAAGGGCGGTAAGACATCCTGAGAGAGATTGTGTTATATTCCTTCCAGATGGAGAAAACCAAATTGATAGTAGCGAAAATTCAGCTTCGATAACATACCAGCAAAATGATAAAGCCGCGTGTCAAGTAGCAGCTTCACTCCAAAAGCGAGAGATTAAACAAGGTGAGCGTGTGCTGGTCATACTTCCTAACAGTTTGGAATTCGTCAAAATATTCTATGGTTGTTTGTACAGTGGAATACTCCCTGTACCTTTGTCAGAACCAGCAGGACCGCAAAATATGGAGGCTTATCTGGAAACTTTTTTGCCTACATTGAAAGTCAGCAAACCAAGTTTAATAATAGTAACTTCACAGTTGGCTAATTTTTTACGCAATCAATTGACTCCAGAACTGCAAAAAGTTTTCGCGGGTTTAAAAATCGCGACTGATGAGGAAATACTTGCCGAAACATCAGTGGATTATTCTGCGCCGGAAATAAAAGCTGAGGATACAGCATATTTACAGTTCACTTCCGGTAGTACAGGCACACCGAAAGGTATTATGATCGGGCACAGTAACTTGATGGCAAATTTGAAAGAAGCCCGCAAGTTTATGCAGCTTGAAGAAGAAGAGGGTACAGTAGTCTGGTTACCGCTGTTTCATGATTTTGGATTGGCTGCCGGACTGATGGGAGCCCTTTATTCTGGAGGTTTTACAGTTTTGATGACACCCGCACATTTCATACGAAAACCACTTCGCTGGCTCGCGGCAATGTCAAAATTTAAATGCGCACACAGTTATGTCCCCCCGTTCGCGCTGGATTTATGCCTAAAAAAAATCTCTGATGAAGAAATGTTGCAACTCGATTTGTCCTGTATGGTTTCTGTGACAGACGGTTCCGAACCGGTTCATTATTTACCAACCAAGAAGTTTAATGAACGTTTTTCCGCATGCGGATTGAAGGCGGATGTCATCCGTCCGGGGTTTGGAATGGCAGAAACAGTGATCATGTTTTCTGGCTGCAAAACTGGACTAAATGGACTTTGCGTGGACCGTCATGTACTAGAAACAGAGGGGAAGGTTAAAGTCCTGAGTGACGATGCTTCAGAAGCAAACAAAAAAATGCTGGTAAATCTTGGTTCACAAATGGATGGTCATGAAATATTGATCAAAAACAAAGATAATCAAGAGCTACCTGAAGGAGAAGTAGGTGAACTTATGATCTGTGGTCCCTCGGTTGCTCAAGGATATTATAAAAATATTCAGGCAACTGAAGAAATATTTCAACAAAAAATTGAAGGGAAGAAACAGAATTACCTGGCAACCGGCGACACTGCTTTGCTTTGGAAAGAAGAGCTTTATTTTGCAGGTAGAATCAAAGACATTATCATTATCCGCGGGAGGAATTATTATCCGCATGATATTGAACTGGTACTTGCCGGAGTTGAAGAATTAAGACCCGGATGTCTGATGGCTTATTCTTCCGGAGTAGAAGATGAGTCAGAACATTTGGCTGTGGCTGTAGAGGTTCGAGCTGATTTGCTCAAAAATCCAGAGGTTTTCCGCAAATACGTTTTGACATCAATTGATCAGAAAATTATTGAAATAGTCGGCAAACATTTTCAAATAGCACCGAGTGAACGCCTTTATCTAGAACCTGGTACTATTGCCAAAACGTCCAGTGGAAAAATAAAGCACCTGAAAAACCGTCAAATTTTTGCTGAACAAAACTTTGTGGGGCTCATAGAGCGTATTTCCAGCTCAGAGGAGATCGATGATTTTGCGGCGGAAAAGAACAAGGCTCCGCTTGAGACAGAACTGACTGCGCTTTTCAAAAAAATTGTTTCTTTTGAAACTGAGTTGGATCAGCCCATTTTAGACTGTGGTGCCGATTCTGTAGTGATTGTTGAGTTTGTTGACCAGATTGAAACAAAATTTGCTGTTAGTCTTGAAATCGAAGATGACACAACTCTGAGGGATATAATTGGGCAGCTTAAATCAAGTTGATATTAACAATGATTTTTTGAAGACTAACAAAACCGATTTCAGCAGGATAATCAAGCATTAATATTTCTCAATAATCTAAAATCCATACATTCATTTAAAGGCTATCCCTTGTCATCTACAAATCTAAAACTCAAATGTCTTATCATGTTTCAGACTTGGGATACGCATACGTGCGGAATTAACCTCTTCCAGATCAATATTTGCATTAATCAAACCTGAATCTGATCCTGCGTCCGCAAGTATTTCGCCCCAGGGATTTATAATCAATGAATGACCATAACTTTCTCCCCCTCCTTCAACCTTGCCAACGGCACATGGCGCTACCACAAAAGCACCGTTTTCTATAGCACGTGCCCTGTTAAGTACGTACCAGTGGGCCTCACCAGTTTTTTTTGTAAATGCTGCCGGAACTAATAATATCTTAGCACCCGCTTGCGATAACTTTCGATAAAGATGAGGGAAACGTAAATCATAGCAGATTGTCTGTCCAAAACATCCTAAAGGCGTTTGGCAAATAACAGCTGCCTGTCCACCAGAAACGGTTGCACTTTCACAATATGATTCCTTTTCAGAGAATTTGATATCAAATAGATGAATTTTGTCGTAACGACTAATAATGTTTCCAAATTCGTCAACTATATAACTACGGTTTAAAATTTTTCCAGCTGGACCGGTGACCGCGATTGAACCGATGAGCAGATACTTTTTACGTTTTTTTGCAAAGTCTCGAAGTCCTTTCAAAACCGGGTGATTTTCCTCCGTTGCAAATGGTGGAGCAAACGCAGAGACTTCAGTTTTCAATCCTCCACAATATTCGGGAAGCGCAATAAAATCCGCACCAGCTTCTATCGACTCTTCTGCAAGCACTATTGCTTCCTCAAGTGCTGACTGAAAATCCGGCTTTGGACTCGTTTGTAGACAGGCTATATTGAACTTTCTTTTCAAACTAATCATATTGAATTGCTTTAACTAATTTCTGAAAATCATCTGGAATCGGAACGGAAAATTCGAGCCATTCTCTTGAAGAAGGATGCTTGAAACCCAATATTTCCGCATGCAAAGCCTGACGCCGGAAATTAGAAATGGTTTGACTTAATTCTGCTGAAACCGTAGAAAATTTTTTAAGGGGAGATCTACCATATTGAGGATCACCAATTAATGGATGACCTATCGAAGTCAAGTGTACCCGAATTTGATGAGTACGACCTGTTTCCAGACGACAGGCCAATAATGCTGAAAATTCAAAACGCCTTAAGACACGCCAATGCGTTACCGCACATTTACCTTTCCTTCTACCGCTTTCCTCTGTATTATAGTTTTCAACAATCGTCATATCTTTACGTCGTACCGGGTGACGTCCTAAAGCCGCATTTATAATCCCGTGCTCTTTGTCCGGAACACCCCAAACCATTGCTTTATACTGCCGTTTAACAGTATGTTCTTTGAACTGTTCTGATAAATTTTGGTGCGCATCATCTGTTTTTGCGACCACTAGTACCCCTGAAGTGTCCTTGTCCAGTCGGTGAACAATGCCAGGACGCAACACCCCGCTGATTCCTGAAAGATCACCACAATGATGCAGTAAAAAATTAACAATAGTACCTGATGGATGCCCTACCGATGGATGAACCACTATACCTGCGCTTTTATTGATTACGATTAAACATTCATCTTCAAACAAAATATCCAACTCTCCATCTTCCGGAAAGACATCCATTGATTTCGGAGTAGGGATGTTGACCAGAATTTCTTCTCCTGTACGAACTTTCCGAGAAGGAGTCAGTTCAGGTTTTCCGTTGAATAAAATGTATCCAGATTTCAAAAGACGCTGGGCATGAGTCCTAGACACTATCTCATCAAACGTTGTCAAGAACTGATCAAGCCTCTTTCCATCTTCACTTTCTTGGACAATGTGCTGTATGATAATTTTCAATTTTTCGTTTTTCCCAGCAAATATTGTATATGTAATATTGAAAACATTTTAATTAACTGAACTGTAAGTAATGACATCTCTTCAGTTTATGATTCGCGAAATACTAACATGTTAGCAACTTACATTCAGAAAGTTTAGTCAGTGCACGGTCAAGATTTTCCATAGACTGCGCGTAGCTTAAGCGGATATAACCCTCACCCATAGGGCCAAAATCTCTTCCTGGAGCAATTGCAACACCAGTTTTTTCCAAAATTTCATGACAAAGACTTCGCGAAGATTTCGTAGAATCTGGATACTTGTAAAACACATAAAACGCCCCGCTAGGAGTGTATCCCGGGTCCATACCCAGTTCGTGCATTTTCTTTAAAACAAAGATTCTTCTCTGGTTTAATTCCGCTTTCATCTTTTCACAATAGACTTTGCTTTTTTGCAAAACGGAAATTCCTGCTTCCTGGATAAACTCTGTTGCAGAGATCATTAGATTTTGGTGAATTCGATCCGCAGCATACATCCACTCCGGAGGCGTAATCATGTAACCGAGTCGCCACCCGGTCATAGCAAAAGATTTTGAAAATCCGTTAATTGCTATAGTATTTGCTGAAAAGCTCAAAAAACTATAAGGAGAATCCTCAAAACTCAAATCTGCATAAATTTCGTCAGAAATTACAGGAATTCCCAAATCAGCGAGGCTCTGCATTACTTCTGACGAAAAAACAACACCAGTTGGATTCATCGGTGAATTTATTAGAATAGCTCTAGTTTTTGAAGTTACCATTTTTTTAAGATCATCAACATCTAATTGAAAACCATCTTCGCGCCGCAACTTAACCATCACAGGTTCTGCACCTGCAAGCCGCACAACATTTTCGTAACAGGCATAACAGGGGTCCGTCATAATAACTTGACTATTGGGAGGCGCTATCAAACGAATTGCCATATAGAGTAAAAGTGATGAACCATTAGTAACTAGAACTTGCTCTGGTATTATTTTGACACCATAATCATCTTCGTACTTTTTGGTAATTTCATTCCTTAATCCTTCCAATCCTTGAGATAAGGTGTATCCCGCGGAATTTTTTTCCATACTTTTCTGAACAGATTCCACCGCATCAATTGGAGCACTAAAATCAGGTTCACCAAATTCCATATGAATAATGTCCCGTCCTTGCTCTGACAATTGATGGGCTTTCGTATAAATTTCCATTGCCAGAAAAGTTCCAATGGAGTCCAGATGAGATGTTTGTGTTTTGCTGATCATGTTTAATCTTTAATAATGTTGATTTGTATAAAACGTCCTACATAACAAGTTTTCTTCGATAGAAGAATTAAGGCACTGCAATTATTTGCGATAGGAATTAAGAAAAAAATATTTTATTACGTTTTTTTTCACCAAGTTTAAAACGTTTAGCGCCTTCAAGGTATTTCAATCCGTCTTCATAACTATGTGGTAATATTTGCGGCACTCGTTGGGATTTTCCTGAATTATCAAGATTTGTAAACGTGAAGTAGCAAACATTCGTCACTTGCGTTTCACCTGTTTTTGGATGAATAACCTTTGTCACAATTTCCACCAACAGTGATTTTGTGACAGTGTAAATTACTGTTCCGGTGAAGGATATAATTGAGCCGATTTCTACAGGTTTATAGAAATACATATGGTCCATACTGATGAATTTTGGTTTCTTTCTGCAGTAAAGATAAGTAATATTCCAGGCAAGTTCAAAAGCTTCACGCATCAGATATCCACCAAAAATGTTGCCATGAACATTTCGCGACTGTGGATGCATCAATAGGGTAGACTGCCTGATTGAATTCTCCATAGAGATTCCATCTATTTCTCCTTTTTTTATCTTTATAAAAAGTTCATGCAAAACATGACTCTCCTCACCGGTAGGAGTATTGTTAAGAAAATTTGTCTGCGAAATTGAACGACGCTCCTGCTGCCGCAGTTGCCCCTCCCGAAAACGACGTTGTTCGTCCTTACTAATTACTTCCAATGAATTCACCCGCTCAGCCTTACCTTCACGTCTAGCAACCATAATAAAATATGCACGGGCTACCCTTTTCCAACTTTCACCTTCTTTTGACGAAATTTTCACTCCAACTTCGATAGAACTACATCCAACCCAGTTTATGCTTGCAAGCAACTGAAGATCTTGGTCACTTCTTAATTCTCCCAAGAGATCAATCCGGTCGCAGGCAGCGGTTACGATTGTCATACCGCGCTCCCAGCCTTCTGTGTGTCTATAGGCCACCTGACCTGCAATCAAATCAAGATCCTCGAGTAATTTACCAAGACGTAGACCGTTAAAAAAATTTATGTATCGTTCCCTTAGTTCCAAATCGGAGCTGAAAGGTAAAATCTTTTCAATAGCAGAATCAGTCACCTTTGCGGTGATCAGCTTTTTATTAAGTGATTTGTAGGCTTTAGTTTTGGAAGGGACAAATTGTACTTCACATGGAATTTCAGACATATATTTCAGCTTTCCCTTAGGTTTCGTGAATAATAAATTTTTTTAATTTTTTATTATTTTTGTGTTCAAATCCTTTGCACAACGGAAGCCGATTTGAAAAGAGCGAGTCCATTCCACAAATGAAAAACGATTTGCGGAACGAAGTCCAGCAGGAGTTCCAGAATCATTTAATCCCCCCCATGCTCCACCCCTCACCACACGCAATGGATACTTCTCATCTGAAGGAACTATTGGACCTTTAGGGTTATCCGGTTGCCGTACTGAGGAAAAATAATCCTTGGTGTAATAATTTTGCACCCATTCCATCACATTTCCGTGAAGATCAAAAACACCCCATTGATTCGCCTTCTTCATACTCACATTTTTTGCACCAGGGAGTCCAAGATCAACTGTGTTTGTTTCCAACCAGGCATAATTCTCAAGCAGATTAACATCATCACCAAAACCATACTCAGTTTCTCTTCCAGCACGTGCCGCATATTCCCATTCAGCTTCAGTAGGTAAACGTTTGTTTTGTGATTTGCAATATGCATCAGCGTTGTTCCAATCCACATAAACAACAGGTTGTTGCGGATCCGTAGTATCAAAACCACCGTGGCCACGCTCACAAGTCAAACATTTACTGTAATTCTCATTTGTGACTTCATGCTGATCAAGGTAAAAACTTTGTATGAAGACCAGATGATCAGGTAACTCATCCTCATCACCAACATCACTTCCCATCAAAAATTCGCCTGCAGGTATTTTTACCATTGCCTCAGGATTTTTTAGAATATTTTCATCAACAGTCTCAGGTATCACTAAAGCTGGAGATTCTAATTTGCTTTCGGCTCCAACTTCCTGTTCCAATAAACGATCATAAGAAGTAGCAGGGAAATCTTGTGCAAAAAAGCGCTCTGTTTGTGGAAAATGAACTTGCGAATTTCTTTGCTCATACTTCTCTGGCAGCATTTCCTCCGAAATACTTTTTACTTCTCCATTTACCTCATTTTTTTCACTCCCAACAAAAGTCTGCCACAGCAAATTACCACTCTTAAAATCGTAAAGTTTGAGATCGAGAGACAGTTCCCCTGCAATGTTTCCGTGTGTTCCAGTTAACATCCAGTCTGCATTAGAAAGTTTTACGATATCTTCAGTTAGGGGTTCATGCATAATATCAGGGAATCTGCTTTTCCATTCCTGACGCAGGTATAATATTTCAAAATTCGGAACAACCTGATTAGGAAGTTTCTCATAAAGTAAATTCGTTAGTTTCTCTTCAATTGCATCCCCCCTGGCGTCACGTTCCTGCGTTTCGTAATTAAAGATATCCACTACTGCAATAACTTCTTTGGATTCATTTTTAAGTAATCTCGAGCTAAATTTATCAACGACAATTTCCAACTTTAAGCTAAAATTCACATCGCTTTCACTGGGAAACTGCTCCGCAAAAAGGATTTGGTAAATAAATAAAAAGAAGCTGAAAGATAATAATAGAATATGCGTTTTTTTATTTGAAGAGACGACGTTTGCAAGCACATTATTACTCATAATGAATTTCTTTTTTTCAGGCAGGAACAACTGAGTTTATATGTTATTCTAGACGTTGTTAGTCGTTTCATAATTCATATGCAATTTGTGCCAAATGCATACATTTTTCCCTGCCGAAAAAACCTGCAATCAGTTTTAAATCCGGACCTTGTGCTTCAAGTGTCATTGCATAACGCAATGGCATCCACAGGTCTTTACCTTTGATATTAGTAGCAGTTTGAACATTTGTGACAACACTACCCAGATTCTCTTCATTCAAACTCTTCACTGTTTCTAATTGCTTTATAAATTCAGCAAGCACTTTTTTTGAGTTTTCTTCTTTTAAAAGAGCCAGAACCTCAGGATCTGTAGCTTGCGGATTTTCATCAAAAAATAATGACAAGAGATTAGGAGTTTCAGCCAGATTTAATAAGCGTGGTTGCAAAATGTTTATAGCTTTTTTAAGCAGATCATCATCCTGTCCACCATAAGCTGTTTTTGCTACAAAAGGAGCCACACGTCGGAACAAATCGTGTTGTTCCAGTTTTTGAATATATTGCTGATTCATCCAGTTTAGTTTCTCACGATCAAAAACCGCCCCTGATTTTTTAACCCGCTCAAAGCTAAATTCTTCTATTAGTTCCGTTAGAGTTAACAATTCCCTGTCATCTGCTGGTGACCAACCAAGCAAACTTATAAAATTAACCAGAGCTTCAGCAAGGATACCCTGATCCCGAAAATCCTCTACCGCCACATCACCCTGACGTTTACTGAGTTTGCTATGGTCAGGGTTTAGAATTAATGGCAAATGTGCAAATTCTGGAGGATCCCAGCCAAAATAGCGATAAAGCAATAAATGTTTCGGAAATGAAGACAACCACTCTTCACCGCGCACTACATGAGTTATTTGCATTAGATGATCGTCAACAACAACTGCGAGATGATAAGTCGGGAAACCGTCACTTTTAAGAATAACCTGATCTTCCGTTTGGCTGGTTTCTATGGTGACACTGTGGCGGATCAAATCATTTAGCACAATAGTTTCTGGATTTTCTGGGATTTTCATTCGCACAACGTGATTTTCTCCGGAAGCAACCCGTTGAACTGATTCTGCCTTTTTCAGCTTTCTACACAATCTGTCATAACACGGTGTTTCGCCTTTTGCACGTTGCTCATCTCTTAATTTATCAAGTCGTTCTGATGAACAAAAACACGGATAAGCATGATCTTCATCTAATAATTTTTGGACATGCTGACCGTATATTTCCAAACGCTCAGATTGCCGGTATGGTCCATATCCTCCGCCAATTCCCGGCCCTTCGTCTATCTCAATTCCAGCCCAATCCAGTGTGCGAATCAAATCTCTTTCAGCACCTACAACCAACCGTTTTTGATCAGTATCTTCTAAACGGAAGATGAATTTACCTGACTGTTGACGTGTATATAGCCAACAGAAAAGAGCTGTCCTCAAACCACCAACATGTAAAAAACCGGTAGGACTAGGAGCAAAACGAAGACGAACCATAAATTATTGAATTGCAGGAATTATTAAAGATGATATTTATATAATTGATTCGACAAATAATTCAAAGGACAAATCCAAGGATCAACAAAAACTAATATTATATAATGATAACAATAACTATTATAGGTCCAGAAAATTAATAAGTTGAGTAAATAAAATAAAGAAGAATTAATAACAAAGCTTTTTTTATCTATCAACCATCATAGAATGGGTTATATTTCAGATGAAAAATAAAAAATAATGTAATCCAAAATACAAATTCATATATAGTTCTTGGTTCAGTTAAGTTAACTTCAGGAGGTAAAACAATTATTCTTGTGAGAAAAGCTAAAAATAAAGCCATTATCCCAGAAATTCATTAGCAAATTTTTAGTATACGTTAGTTCTCTTAAAAAAAATTCCGCAATCAGACTAAAGTTTGAGATATTAAGATAAATACTTGAAGAATTTTTTTACAATCCCTAATTTCCCCTTATACGGTGCATATCTAATTTTTATGTCTATCCAATTGCCCTTCTCAACAATTGATTTTTGATGGGAAAAAAGGTCAAAACTTGCTTTACCATGATATGCTCCTATGCCACTATGACCAACTCCTCCAAAAGGAAGATTAGGATTCCCCGCATGTATGATAGTGTCATTTATAGCTCCTCCACCAAAAATAAAGTTACGAATTATTCTTTCTGAAAATTTTTTGTCAGTGCTAAAAACATATAATGCTAAAGGTTTTTCATATCTAGATATTAATTTTTCAATTTGATTTTCATCATCGTAAGATATGATAAGAAGAATTGGTCCAAAAATTTCTTCACTCATTATTGGGCTATCAATTCTAGGTTCATCAATTATTGTAGGAGAAAAGTAGCAAGTTTCTGAGTCATATTCTCCTCCAATGAGAATTTTAGTATCCTGAATTAATTTAGATAATCTGGATAAATTGATTTTATTTACAATTCTTGGATAATCTTCCGATTCTTTCGGGTTTTTTCCATAAGCTTTTTTAATTTCTTCAATTAAGTGATGTACTAATTTATCTTTTGTGTTTTTCTTTACAATCAACAAGTCAGGCGCAACACAAGTTTGACCAGCATTTAAAAATTTCCCCCATACTATTCTCCTTGAAGCAAGTTTTAAATCTATAGTATCATCTACAATACATGGACTCTTTCCTCCAAGCTCTAGAGTTGTAGGAGTAAGATGTTTGGCCGCAGCTAAGGCTATGATTTTACCAATTTTAACACTTCCAGTAAAGAATATGTAATCCCATCTGATTTCTAACAATTTTGTTGCAGTGTCTGCGCCGCCTTCAACAACCAATGCGTGAGATCTATCGAATATTTCTTCAATAAATTTTTTAATTAAGTTAGAAGTGTTTGGAGCTAGTTCACTGGGTTTTAAGACCACAGTATTTCCCGCAGCAATAGCGGATATTAGTGGTAAAAGAGCTAACTGAAATGGGTAATTCCATGGAGATATTATCAGCACTTTCCCATATGGCTGACTAAGAACATAATCTGAAGAAGGAAAGTTCAGTAAAGATGACTTTACTCTCTTTTTTTTAGCCCATTTGTCTATTTTATTCAGGACTATATCTATTTCAGTAATTAAAATTCCTATTTCTGTTACAAAAGTTTCAAAATTTGATTTCCTAAGATCATCATTTAATGCTTTGTATATTTTTTTTTCATTAATTAAAATATGTTTTTTTAGATTTTTTAATAGCCTTTTTCTTTTACTTATAGGTAATGTATCCCCGCTTTTGAAATATGTTTCTTGATTTTCTATAAATTTTAATAAACTCATAGTTATAGTTTAAATATTAACTAGTTTTTTCTCTTCCGCATTAGCATAATTCAAGTCCCAATCGATTAACTTTTTTTCCATTATTTTTTGAAATAATGATGGTACAAGTAATCCTAGATATAGCATTGATAGATAACCATACGGTGTCATTGGTGCTTTCTCAGGACTCGGGTTAAGCTCCCAAAATTTCAAGTTAGCCTTTCTATGATGATCAGAGTGTCTTGTTACATTACACAAATATACGCTACTCATTTTATGGTTAGTGTTCCATGAATGTCTAATGTGTACAGGCTTCCCTTTTTCACGTACTAAACCATAATGTTCTATATAATTTATCGTTTCTAAAAATGATTTTGCTAAAAATGCACATATCATAAATATTAACAATGCAGTGACACCTCCAATAAAATATACAATAATGCTAATCATCAAACTTCTAAAGTAACCAACAATCATTCTATTTTTATAATTATATGTTTTAATTTCTTTTTTATTTAAACGGTTTTTTTCAAGTTTCCAACCATCAATATGCTCTTTATATATTGCTTTTATAATGAATAGATATATGTTCTCTCCTCTTTTAGCTGAAGCAGGATCTTCTGGGAAACATACGTTTTTATGATGTCCATAAACGTGTTCGATGGAAAAAGTGCAGTCCCAAGAAAATGCAAGTAGCCAATTTCCTATAAACAAATCTATTTTGTTACCTATTCTATGAGTTAATTCATGACCTGGAACGACACCTAGTATCCCAATAAATAAAGAGGTTTGAATTATTAATGAGAGTTTGTCAATTATATTAAAAGAATTTCTTAGATGATGAAAATCCGTATACTGATAGGAATTAAATATATTTATATACCACTGAGATACATTATTAGTTAATAAAGTCGTAATTAATACTAGTAGTACAAATAAGATAGGTAAATTTATATACATTGACATATTTAATATATATGGATAAGAATATTTTTGTATTATTTTATCCCTAGGTAGTATGTGATCTCCAATAATAATAAATAGAGAAAATCCAATTAAAAATGCTGTTGGATAGTATTCACCTTTTAAAATTATTAATATAAAGAGAATTACCGTAAATGAAGGGATATAATATTTAAGATATTTCATATGTCTCTATTCATGTTTATGAAAATTATCTTTTTTCAAAACGACGCATACGTATATTCAACAGCAACCCTATTCCAAACATCATAGAAATCATTGAAGAACCTCCATAACTAAAAAAAGGAAGTGGAACCCCAACTACCGGCATCAACCCAGTTGCCATACCTATGTTGATCAAAACATGAGTAATTATAATCGCAACTATTCCTGTAATTAGAATTGCACTTACACGATTTTTTGAATTCAAAACTTCTGCTAGGGACCATAAGGCTAAGATTAAAAATAAAACCAGTACCAGAATAGCTCCTACAAAACCCCATTCTTCAGAAAATACTGAAAAAATAAAATCAGTATGATGCGCGGGCAAAAAATTTAGTTGACCTTGTGTGCCTTCGCCGAAACCTTTGCCAAAAAATCTCCCACTACCTATTGCTATTTTAGATTGAATAATGTGGTAACCTGAACCCAAAGGATCTCGTTCAGGATTTAAGAAAGTCAAAATACGCCCTTTTTGATATGTTTTCAGCACAAATATCCAGATAACAGGTAGTGACGCTAGAGAAATAATCCCCATTATAATAATTGTCTTTAAACTAATACCCATCAAGAAAATAATTGGTAAGAAAAC
>MPLT02041303.1_pt1 | contig 18081 bp, 11 predicted proteins | sample 1617391 | NCBI WGS metagenome assembly MPLT02 (sample SAMN05944800, study PRJNA350692) | marine metagenome | biome: marine; feature: ODZ; material: water; isolation source: 70 m water sample filtered on 0.2 um supor filter | place: Pacific Ocean | collected 2012-04-08 | depth 70m m
ATCGACAAGTACGGCGAGAAGCTCACCGTGGTGGCTACCGGTTTCCGCGCGCCTAACGGTATGGGCGTGGGTCCCGACGGTCAGCTTACCAGCGGCGACAATGAAGGCACTTGGGTGCCGCGTTGCCCGATCAACTGGGTGAGGCCCGGCGGCTTTTACGGCGTGGAAGATCTAGCCCATAAGAAGCCGTTGCCCGCGCATCACAAGCCGTTGTGTTGGCTGGACAAGGGCTGGGATAATTCCGGTGGCGGTCAGGAATGGGTGACTAGCAAGCGCTGGGGGCCGTTCCATGGCGAGCTGCTGCACACCAGTTACGGCCGGTCCTCGCTGTATCTCGTGCTCAAGGAGGAGGTCGCGGGCCAGATGCAGGGCGGCGTGGTGAAATTCCCACTGCGGTTCACCAGCTCCGCGATGCGGCCGCGGTTTAACCCGCATGACGGCCATCTCTATGTGGCCGGTCTGAAGGGCTGGCAGAGCAATGCCGGCCGCGCCGCCGGGCTGGATCGTGTGCGCTACACCGGTGAGAAGGTGTACACTGTGAACGGCCTGAAGGTCGATAAGTCCGGCGTGCATTTGACCTTCACCCAGAAACTGAACCCGAAGATTGCTGCGGACCCGGAGAACTACGCCATCAGCCGCTGGAACTACAAACGCAGCAGCGCCTACGGCTCGCCGACTTTCAAGGTGAGCCAGCCTGAGGAGCGCGGTAATGAGGGCGTGAATGTCACCGGTGCCAAGCTGTCGGCAGACGGACGCACTGTGTCGCTCATTGTGGAAGATCTCCGTCCGTGCGATCAGCAGTTGATCAAGTTCAACATCGACGCCGCTGATGGCACCAATATCCGCAACGAAGTGATGCATACCGTTCACGTGGTGAAATAAGCCTCGCCTTGATTCCAGCCCCGGAAACCATTACAAGACGGCGCTCCACAGCACCATGCACCGACTGATCGCCATTGGCCTCGCGCTGCTAACCCTCCCGGGTCGGGCGCAGGACGCCGAGCCCAAACCCGGCTTGGCCTTGACCTGGCAGGTGGGCGAAGCCCGCGCCGTGACGGTGACGCCCAATCTGTGGTTGTACGTGCCCGAAGGCCAACCGCCTTCGCCCCACGTGCCCGGTGGCCGGTTTACCGCCACCTACGAGGGCTTCGTTAATATCGATCTGCGCGGCGATTATTCCTTTCATGCCACCGGCAAAGGCGGCGTGAAGTTGGAGGTCAACAACGCCGTTTTGCTGGATCTCAAAGGCATTGGCGGGGTGGCCGAGGCCAAGACCCAGTCCGTGCGCCTCAACAAAGGCGGCAACCCAATCAAGGTCACCTACACCAGCCCCGTGAAGGGTGATGCGCAGTTCCGCCTGTTCTGGAGTGAACGCCCGGATAAACCCGTGCCGCACGAACCAATCCGGGGCGGGCAACTCACGCATCTGTCCGCTGCGCCGCTCACTCAGGCTGGGTTGGTCGAGCGCGGCCGCGAAGTGTTTCTGGAACATCGCTGCATTCGGTGCCACACCAGCGAAGGCGCCGACCTGCCGGAATTCGCCATGAGCGGCCCGGACTTCAACGCCATGGGCAGCCGCACGCATCGTAGTTGGTTGACCAAATGGATCCTCGACCCCAAAGCGCAACGCTCCGGGGCTCGTATGCCGCAGCTCCTGCATGGTGACACCGCCAAGGATGACGCGGCCGACATTGCCGCCTACCTGTCGACGCTGCGCTATAATCCGCCCAAGCCGGAGGCTAAATATCCCGAGCCCGATCTCGAAGCCGGCGGCGAACTCGTACGTGAGCTCAACTGCGCCGGTTGCCATACCTTGCCGGGTGATTCGGCGGAGGAAGGTAAACTCTCACTGGCGCATGTGAACGAGAAATTTAAGATGGGTGAACTGGCCGCCTTCCTGCGCGCGCCCAATGCGCACTATGACTGGACCCGCATGCCGAAGTTCAAGTACGGCACTAGCGAAGCTTGGAACATCGCCTCATGGTTACGCGACACAGCCAAGCCTCATCTGGAACCCAAGGTGGAACTGGCCGGGGTCGCCGTGACGCGCGGCAAGAAACTGGTCACCACAATGGGCTGCATCAATTGCCATGATCACCCCGGTGAAAATGAATTCACGGCACCCGACCTCAATGCCCTGATGACCGATCAATGGGCTGATGGCTGTCTGTCTGAAAAGGCCGACGGCAAGTCGCCGCACTTTGGGTTTTCCGCCGCCGACCGCGCGGCCTTGCGCGCGTTTGCCACCACGGACCGGCAGTCGCTGCACCGGCATGATCCCAAGGAATTTGCCCAACGCCAAATGCGCGTGCTGAACTGCAACGAATGTCACGGCAAACTGGAAGGGTTTTCTGATCTCACCCATGTGGGCCTGAAACTGAAGCCCGAATGGATGACCGGCTTGCTGGATGGCTCGCTCAAGCAGCGCGCCCGCCCGTGGCTCAATCATCGCATGCCGGCGTTTCCGGCGCGGGCCAAGGATTTGGCCGCCGGGTTGGCTATGGGCCATGGACACGCCCCGGTGACGCCGGTGGAGAAAGGTCCGGTGAACGCGCAACTGGCCGAGACCGGCCGCGCGTTGGTGGGTGTGGATGGTGGATTTTCCTGTGTGGCCTGTCACGGGGTGAAGAATCGCGACCCGTTGCAGGTGTTTGAAGCGCAGGGTGTCAACTTCTCCCGCGTGGACGAACGCTTGCACTCCGAATATTTCCTACGCTGGATGCTTGATCCCCTTCGGGTGGATCCGCAGACGCGCATGCCCGATTATTTTGATGACGATGCCCGCAGTGTGCTGGTGGATGTGCTGGAAGGCGACGCCAAGAAACAGATCGAAGCCATCCGCCAATATCTGCGCCAGGGCAAGGACATGAAGATTCCCGTCATGCAATAAGGGCGGACCTGATCGAAACTTTTACAATGAAACTGATTAATACACTTCTCACGGGCGCCCTACTGGGCGTGTTGACCTTCTCGGTTCAGGCCGAGCAAAAATGGACGGTGCTCTTCGACGGCAAAAAGGTGACGGACCTGCGCGGCTACGGCCAAAAAGCTTTTCCCGAAAAGGCGTGGAAGGTGGAGAACGGCACCCTCAAGACGCTTACGCGCGGACAAGGAGGCCAGCCGCGGGATCTTGTGACCGAGGGCGTGTACACGGATTTTGAATTTGAATGTGAATGGAAGGTGTCGCCGCGCGGCAACAGCGGCATTATGTATCGCGTAAAGGAAACCAATCGCCCGGCATATTTTACCGGCCCTGAGATGCAGGTACTTGATGATGAGCGGCATCCGGATGGTAAATCCAACTTCCCTCTCCGCACCGCCGGTTCGCTCTACGACATGATCGGCAAGGGTATGAAGAACAAGAAATACAACAAGGCCGGCGAATGGAATCACGTGCGCATTGTTTGCAAGGACAACAACGTGGAGCACTGGCTCAACGGCGAAAAGCTGCTGGCCTACAAGTGGGGCAGCGACGAGATCAACGCCATGATCAAGAAGAGCAAGTTCCGCAGCTGGAACGGGTTCATGCAGGAAGCCAAGGGCCGCATCGCCATTCAGCATCACGGCGAGGAAGTGTGGTACCGCAACATCCGCGTGCGCGGGAAATAGGCAAATAGCCATTGCGCGCCTTGGAGCGCCGATTTACAAATGCCGCATGAACCTTGTGCGGCATTTTTTTGTGGCCACGTGCCTGCTCGCTGCCGGTCTGTGGGCCGGCGAACACAACACTCTGTCCAAGACTGAGAAGGCGGCCGGTTGGCAGTTGCTGTTTGATGGCAAAAACATCAACACGCATTGGCGCAATATCGGCCAGAAGGAAGTGACCGGCGCGGGCTGGGTAATCAAGGATGGTGTGCTGATCAAGGAGGAAGGCCGGCCAGCCGGGAATATTCTCACGCGCCGGACCTGGACGGATTATGAATTCACCTGGGACTGGAAGGTGGGCGTCAAGGGCAACAACGGCGTGAAGTACATGGTACTCGAGGAGCGCGGCGCGATCGGACATGAGTACCAGATGATCGACGACAGTTTCTGGCAGAAGAGTCCGTTGAGCCTGACCGGTGTGTTTTATGCCGTGCTTCCGCGCGATGTGAAACTGGCTGAGCCGGTACGCATCAACAAATGGAATCAATCCCGCATCAAGGTGCAGGGCCAAAAGGTGGAGCATTGGTTGAATGGTGAAAAAATCTTGAGCTATACGCTCGGCAGCGAGCGCGTGTTGGCCGGTGTGGCCAAGAGTAAGTTCAAAAAGTTTGAGAGGTTTGGAAAGAAGGTCGCTGGTCACATTCTACTGACCGATCACAAGGATCGTTGTGAATTTCGCAATCTGAAGATTCGCGAGCTAAAATGAAGTTTACCCTATTTTTTCTTGGGCTGACTTTGTGGCTTTCGGGTGCGTCGAAATAACTGCTGACCCTCGGCCAAAAAAAAGATGGGTATCCGCCGGGCACGCATGAGTACATGCTTGAAAGTGAGAGTTTGGTTTGGACTCGGACGAGTTTTTTTCAACGCTCGCGTAAACATCCCGGGGTATAACCTGCCAGTGGATTGCGGTTGACCTGCTTGGTGTCACCGGCCAAATCTCTCGCGTCTCATGGCTAAGATTCAGCGCGCACTCATTTCGGTTTCGGACAAGGACGGGCTTGTGCCCTTTGCTCAAACTCTGGCGGCGGCTGGGGTTGAAATCCTCAGTACCGGCGGCACGGCCCGTGTGATCCGCGAGGCGGGACTGGAGGTTAAGGATGTGAGCGATTACACGGGTTTCCCAGAGATGATGGATGGGCGCGTGAAGACGCTGCACCCCAAAGTGCACGGCGGCCTGTTGCATTTGCGCGGTAACGCTGAGCATGAGGCGGCCTGCGCCGAGCATGGCATTCACCCGATCGATCTGGTGGTGGTGAATCTGTATCCGTTTGAGGAAACGGTCGCCAAGCCGGATGTCAAATTGGAGGATGCGATCGAGAACATCGACATTGGCGGGCCGTCGATGCTGCGCAGTGCGGCGAAGAATCACGAGAGCGTAACGGTGATTACGGCTCCGGCCGATTACGCGGCGGTGGCCGAGCAGATCGAAGCCGATGGTAACACGACGCTCGACTTGCGGCGTGCGTTGGCCGCCAAGGTGTACGCGCGCACGGCCGATTACGATGGCGCCATTGCCGAGCACTTAATGCAGGCCTTCGGCGCGGAAGAGGCGGAGGAAGTCGACGAGATGCCGCAGGAACTGCTCGTGCAGTCGTCCCTAGCCCAAACGCTGCGCTACGGTGAGAACCCACATCAACGCGCCGGGTTGTACGGCAAATTTGACGAGTACTTTGAACAACTGCACGGCAAGGCGCTGTCGTACAACAACATTCTCGACGCCACGGCGGCGGCAAATTTGATCTGCGAATTTCTGGAGGACGCGCCCACGCTGGCGATCCTCAAGCATACCAACCCCTGCGGCATGGGCCAGGGCACTAACCTGCGCGAGGCGTGGGACAAGGCGTTTGCTACGGATAATCAGGCGCCCTTCGGTGGTATCATCGCTGTCAATCAACCGCTCGACGGCCCGTGCGCCGAGGCGATTGCGGAGATCTTCAGTGAAGTGATCATCGCTCCGGACTTTTCCGACGAGGCCAAGGCTATTTTGCAGAAGAAGAAAAACCTGCGTCTGCTGCGGATGTTGAAGAATCCGTTTACCGCCGTGGCGTGGGACGTGCGCAACACAGGCGCGGAATCTTTCCTCGTCCAGGAACGAGACATCCAGGTGACCACTGCCGACGACCTAAAGGTGGTGACTGAACGGCAACCGACTGAGGACGAACTTAATGCCATGCTCTTCGGTTGGCGCGTGGTGAAGCACGTAAAGAGTAACGCCATCGTCTACTGCGGTCCCGGTGCCACGCTGGGTATTGGCGCGGGCCAAATGAGCCGAGTCGACTCCAGCCGAATCGCCGTATGGAAAGCCGGTGAGGCGGGCTTAAGTCTTAAAGGTAGTGTGGTGTGTAGTGACGCTTTTTTCCCTTTTGCTGATGGCCTTATCGCTGCGGGCGAAGCCGGTGCCACCGCAGCCATTCAGCCAGGAGGTTCAGTGCGTGATGAGGAAGTGATCGCTGCGGCTAATGAACGAGATATCGCTATGGTATTCACTGGTCACCGGCATTTCCGGCATTGAAAAAAAGGAGTTCTGCTTCCAGAGTGTGGGCCATGTCATCCCCTGCTATTCGTACTACGGTTGTTGGAAGTTATCCGGTCCCGAGTTGGTTGGCTACCCAGCCTTCGGGCCCCAACCTGCGCGATGCCATTCTCACCGTGCTCAAGACCCAGGAGCTGGCCGGTCTGGATGTGGTGGCCGATGGCGAGCTGAGTCGGTTTAACATCAGCCATCCCGAGACCAATGGGATGATCGATTATTTCATCGCGCCCATGAGCGGCATCGACACTACGCTCAGCCGCGAGGAACTCGCCGCCTTCCAAGCCCAGGAACGCACCACCTTCCGCGCCCAACCCGCCGGAGTGGTGCGCGAGGCGATCGGCGAAGGCCTACTGAATCTGCCCGCCGATTGGGATCGCGTGAAACATCTTGGCGCCGCCCCGATGAAATTCACCGTCACCTCGCCCTACATGTTGGCCAAGACCTTGCTCGATCAAAAATACAACGACCTCCCTGCGCTCACGATGGATCTCGCCAAAGTGCTGCGCCGGCAGGTCGAGACCCTTGATGCGTCAATCGTGCAGATCGATGAAGCCCACCTCACCGGTCATCCTGAGGACGAAAGCTGGGCGCACGAGCCCATCAATGAAGTGCTCAAGGGCATTCGCGGCGAGAAAGGGCTGCACCTTTGCTTCGGCAATTACGGCGGCCAATCCATCCAGCAGGGGTTCTGGAAAAATATCATGAACTTCTTGAACGCTCTCAATGTGGATCATCTCGTGCTCGAGTTTGCTCGGCGCGGGTATGACGAACTGGAGGCTTTTAAGGAACTTCGCGAAGACATCGCTCTTGGCCTTGGGGTGATCGATATCAAGGACAACGTCGTCGAAACCCCTGACCTGGTGGCCAGCCGCATCGAGCACGCTGTAAAACTACTTGGTATCGAGCGAATAAAATGGGTTCACCCAGACTGCGGATTTTGGATGCTCCCCCGCACTGTCGCCGATGCTAAAATGGCGGCGCTGGTTGCCGGTCGGGATCTTTTTTTAAATCGCTAACACCCCGTTTTAGTTCTAGGGTTATTCGAAGATCACTGAAATGAGCGATCTGCAGATTCATATTAACCGAGCCGGACAACAATACGGTCCCTATCCTGAGGTGACTGCACGAGAGATGTTGGCGGCTGGGCAGTTGCTTCCCACTGATTTAGCTTGGCATCCTGGAGCAGAAGGCTGGAAGACTTTGCAGGAATTACTGGGAGCTGAGTCGGCACAGGCTTCCCCAACTCCCCCTCCACCGTCCAATCCTGCAGGCCCTCCCAAAAGACAGGTTGCCGGAGGTCAGCCAGCTGAGGAAAAGAAAGAAGAGCCTAAGGAAGGTGAAGAGGCGGATGATCCCGACAAAATTCATGTTACCCGCAAAGGCGAACCGATTGGACCTTACCCAAGGGATAAGGCTCGGGAATACTTCATAGAGGGAACTTTACTGCCGACAGACTGGGCCTGGCATGATGGCATGGGTGAAGATTGGAAACCTCTGAATGAGGTCTTGGAACTGCCTTTACCTGCGGGAGCCGGTGGTGGCGGATCGGTGAGTGGTGGTCCGTGGACCATTGGTGGTTGTCTGAGTGAAGGATGGCAAAAATTTAAGGCGAATTTGGGGCCGGTCATTTTATTTTTTATAATCTCGTCTTTGGTTTTGTTCATTACGGCGGTCATCCCACTAGTTAACTTTTTTGTCTTCGTGCCCGTGATGGCAGGTTATTTATTTTATTTCATCAAATTCTCCCGTGGTGAGCCGGTTGCTATTGGAGATTTGTTTTCCGGGTTTAAGCGAGGGTACGCGCAACTGCTACTGGTGGCCTTATTGATTGGGGTAATTGGTTTTGTGGCGGTACTGCCAGGAATATCGGTGATGATATTTTCTGGGGCGGCTTTTATCACGGACTTAATGGGTGCCATTCAGGACGGGACAGCAGGTAAAATCACCGATTTTGGTGCCGAATTGGAGCGGATATATAGTTCCCTTAAGGCCGCGGGAGTAGGGTTATTGGCCGGAGTGATCTTGATGATACTACTCCCGCCTGTTGCTTTGTCGTTTACTTCGTTCTCGATGCCGTTGGTGATCGATCGCCAAATGAAAGCTGTTGATGCCATTGTTGCTTCAGCTCGTTTGATGAAGGGCCAATGGTTCAAAGTAGTTTTTTTCTTAATGCTGACAGGACTCATATCTGGATTTGGCCAGATCGTGATTATTGGAGTGCTGATTACTGGCCCCTTGGCCATGACAGCTTGGGCTGTTTTTTATCTAAAGAATGCGGGATCGATTACGGCAGAGCACACGGCTCCGGTTGCTAAGAACATGAAGATTGGACTTATTTGTGGAGCGGTCCTGCCGGTAGGTGCGGCGGTAGCTGCAGTGGTCATGGCCGGCGGATCCATTGTGGGAGTGGCTGGAGCGATTGACAGTAATGGTACTAGTGAAGATGCTGGTAATTCTGGAGGAGCGCAGACTGTTGATATGGCCAAGGAAGTTCCGGGCGTTTACTTGATTGGCGCACCGCAAGGCGGCCCCAATGGCCTCCCAATGCCGATGGTGATCACTTTCAAAGAAGGCGGGGATGCAACAATCAATTTAGAGGCTCTCAAAGGAGGCCCCGGTACAGGTTTTAAGTGGGAAGTGGACCCAGATGAAGACAACACCATTAAGTATTTAGATGCCGCTGGTCAGGAAAAGAAATCTCGCCTTGTTCCAGGGAAGGGGTTGACCGGTGATGATGGATTATCGCTTAGAGAGGAAACCCTTACTGGGTCTTATTCATTTAATAGTGGAACGACTCAAGGGCGTTTAGTTCTTAAGAAAAATCATAAAGCGGAGTTGCGGACAGGTGGTCCAAATCCAATCAATTTAGGATGGTATGTAATTGGTGGATTCAAACAAAGCCCACATGAAATTTGGGTCACGGGAGGATCCATTCAACTAATCCTCTCACTGGATATGGATGCCAAACCATACAGTATGAAATTGGTGGCGAGATTGCAGCCAAATCAAGCCTCAGGAAAGATCGATCGGTTACCAATACCGGAAGACAGGCAGATTACTTATACTCGGGCTAAAGGTGGCGGAGGGCAGGGCGGCGGCCAAGGTGGTGGAAACGAATCCCCGGAACCGGAAGAATAAGTAAGTTCCATTTTTGGGAGGGCTTTTACTTCAATTAAAAAGCCGTGGACAGTGCTGGCTCTTCTGCCACAATCGAAACATGTCCACTCATTCCCGCCGCCAATTCATCGCGCGTAGTGCTACAGTTGCCGCTTTTCCTTATGTCCTCACCCAGCGTGGTTTGGCCGCCAAGAAGCCGGCTAGTGAACGTATTCGTGTAGGGATGGTTGGGGCAGCAGGGCGGGCTGGTTCGCTCAACAGTATCTTTGCTCGCAACCCGAATGCCGAAGTTGTTTCCATCGCAGAGATTGATCCGCGCCGCACTGCGCAAACACTCCAGCGCGTCACCGAAATCCAGGGTCACAAGCCGAGGGTTACTACGGATTTTCGGAAATTGATCGAGGATGATTCGATCGATGCTCTCTGCGTTGGTACCCCTGATCATTGGCATGCGATCCCCACCATTCTGGGGTGTTTGGCCGGCAAGGATGTTTATGTGGAGAAACCTGATGGACACAACATTGTGGAGGGCCAGCGCATGGTGGCTGCCATGCGCAAGCACAAGCGCATTGTACAAATGGGTTCGCAGCACCGTAGTACTGAGCGTTTGCAAAGTGCTTTGGCTTATATTCGTGAAGGGCGACTGGGGAAATGTTTGGTGGCTAAGGCATGGGAGAGTTCCAAGCAGAGCAATATCGGTCGGCCTGCCGATGGCCCGGCTCCTAAGGAAGTGGATTACGATATGTGGCTGGGCTCGGCACCCAAGCGACCCTTTAACCCCAACCGCTTTCATGGCCGATGGAGGTGGTTTTATGATTATGGCAGTGGCGATCTGGGTAATGACGGTGTGCATCGGCTAGATATGGCCTACGCCGCGCTTAGTGCGGCGGTGGAAACCGAAGGCGAGGCACCACTGCGCATGCCGCGCAAGATCAGTGGCACCGGTGGTAAATGGTATTTTGATGATGACCAGGAATGGCCCGACACCATGCAGGTGAGTTACGAGTACCCGGGTAAGCCGCCTCGGGTTCTCACCTATGAAATGAGAGTTTGGGCTCCGTACCATTATTTGGGTGAGATGGAAGGGAGCGCCGTGTTTGGGGACAAGGGGTACATCATTATCGGGAACAAAGGTTGGCGTGCCTATGAGCGCGGCGGCAAATTAGTGAAGCAACACGGTGGTAATAGTGATGCCACACCGCATGTGCAGGACTTTTTGGACTGTATTAAGACTCGCAAACGGCCGTTGTGTGATCTGGAAACTGTAGGGCACCCGGCCAGTGTGTTATGCCACGCAGGCAATATTGCCACTCGCCTGGGACGGACCATTACCTTTGATGAGCAAACCGAGACCTTCGTGAACGATGATCAAGCCAACGCCATGAGAGGTCGGTCTGAATGGCGTAAACCTTGGGTGTTGCCTGAAGTGTAGGTTTGCCCTGAAAACGATCTTATTATGGCTTTTGGTGGCTTATGCCCAACCGTGGGGTGCGATTGCTTCCTTGGTGCCGGGGATCGCTTCGGCGGGCGGGGTATGCTTGCCGGTTTCCCAGTTCTGATCCTTGGGGAAGAGATCTTGTTTTGAATTTAAGGCCATATCCCAGGTGACTTGTTTTCCGGTATAGCCGGCGATTCGGCCCATGAGGGCCATCATGGTGGCGTTGCACATCCGTGCGCCGTTATTGATGGGATGTCCATCGCGGATACTGGCAAAGAGTTCGTCGTGCTCAATCTGGTACATATTTCCACCCGGGCCGGTGTAGCGCCAGAGATCTCCATTTGGGTTGTAGGTCCAATTGTTGGTCTCACCTTTAATGGCGTCTTTTCCGGTAATGATTAATCCACCTCCGATTTGTGCGCGTCCCTTGGTGCCGTGTATGTAGTCGTTATTCTCACCGTGACAACCGGGGATTTGGCGTTGGCCAAGGAAACCCCGGGCACCTTGGTCAAACACGTAATTCACCTCAATGTGATCCCATATGTTGCCAGAATTATTCGGACGCTGGCGCCCCCCCACGGCCACGCAGCTGTGTGGGGGGACATCTCCGAAGAGCCATGAAATTTTGTCTACGCTGTGTACGGCCTGTTCCACCAGACCATCGCCCCCGCACCAGGCGAAGTTATACCAATTACGCACCTGCCACTCGATATCGCTCCATTCCTCTTTACGAGCGGAGTCGGGCGGCATGGGTTTCACGGGGCCGGTGTAGTAGGTGGCGTACATGCTTTGCACATCGCCGATGGCACCATCAGCGATACGCTTGAAAAACTCGCGTCGACCTGGGTCATACCGCCAGCAAAATCCTGCGACAACCGCCAGCCCTTTTTTCTCAGCCAGCTTGTAGCTCTCCATGACCGACCGCAATCCCGGAGCATCAGTAGCCATCGGTTTCTCAAGGAAAATATGTTTACCGGCTTCCACCGCGGCCTTGAAGTGTAGGGGGCGGAATCCTGGTGGGGTTGTCAGGATGACTAGATCTACACCGCTATCGAGCACTTTTTTGTAAGCGTCTAGTCCAATAAACTGACGTTTTTTATCCACATTGACCATACCCGGCTTGCGCTTGGAGATATTGGCCAGACTGTTCTTTAACCGGGCCTCAGACACCTCACCCATGGCCCAAAGCTCGACGTTACTATCAGCAGCCAGTGCCTGATTAGCCGCACCGGTACCCCGGCCACCACAACCGATGAAGCCGATCTTTAGCTTACGACTATCCGGTTTCCCAAAAGTGACGGTGGGAAAAGAAAGGGTGCTGGCGGCCACCGCAGCAGTGCTACCGGTCTTGATGAATTCGCGTCGGTTGGGAGTGTCGTTTTTCATGTCTTGTTCGAAATTGTGCACAGGTCCTCGCCGTTTGGCAATAGGCGATAGAAGCCCTCGGATCGTGTTATCAGGCGGCTATAAGAATCAGTTGTTAACTCCAGCCGTGGGGCTTGATGGCCTCGTCGCGGCCTGCATGGCGGACGGCACGGGGGGGGAACTGCATGTCGAAGCTGATCTTATCCGGCACGAGTTGTTCCTTGGAGTTGAGCATCATTTCCTTAGTGACCTTTTTGCCGGTGTAGGCGGCGGTGCGGGCCATCATGGCGGTGAGAGTGGTCTTGATCATGCGCTCGCCGGTGTTGAGCGGTTTACCGTCACGGATGGCGGCGTACATTTCGTCATGCTCGGTTTGGTAACCGTTGTTGCTACGTTCGCCGTTGGGGCCGGCGTTCCAGCGCCACATCAATCCATCCTTGTTGGAGAATACGTGGAGTTTGCGGCCGGATTCACCAGTGTATTTGCCTTTGGATCCGTAGACGCGATCCCAAACGCCGTTTTCGCAGTTATCCATCTGGCGGCAGAAATGGTAGCCTTGGGTGCCGTCGGCCCAGGCGAATTCGACGCCGAAGTGGTCGTAGATGTTGCCTTCCTCTTCGCCGCGGTTTTGGCGGCCGCCGTTGGCGACGGCGTAGGCGGGCACTTCGTCGTTCTTGGCCCAGAGCATTTTGTCGATGCTGTGCACGGCCTGCTCCACGATGTGATCGCCGGAGAGCCAAGTGAAGTAGTACCAGCGGCGGAGCATGTACTCGACGTCGGTCTTAGTGTTTTCCCGATTCCAATCGACATACCGTTTGCGGGCGTTGTTGTTATAGCTAGAGAAAATGGCCTGCAGATCGCCTAGATCGCCTCCGAGAATTTTCTCGTAAGTGTCTCGTTGCGCGTAGGTCCAGCGCCAGACAAAGCCATCGACGATTGAGGTGCCTTGTTTTTTGGCTTTCTCGATAGATTTCATCACCGAATGCACGCCGGGCGCGTCGGTGGCCATAGGTTTCTCGGCGAAGACGTGTTTGCCGGCATCAACGGCGGCTTTGATGTGTTGGGGGCGGAAGCCTGGAGGGGTGGCGAGCAGCACGACGTCCACGCCGCTATCGATAACTTTTTGATAGGCATCAATCCCCACGAACATGCGTTTCTCCACACTGTCGCTGATTTTGCCGGGATGATATTTCTTGATGCGCTCGAGCCCCGCCTCGGCTTTATCCTGAAAGGCTTCACCGATGGCGTGGAGTTCGATGTTGGAATCCGCCGCGAGCGCTTGGTTGATGGCACCGGAACCGCGACCCCCGCAGCCGATCCAGCCGATTTTCAGCTTGGCGCTGTTGGGCTTTCCAAAGGTTACGGTGGGGAAGGCGATAGCCGCTGCGCCGGCAGTGGCGGTGGAGGCTTTGATGAAATCGCGGCGGGTGGAATCAGTGTGCTTGCTCATGATGAAAACGGTCCGTCAGGTTAGGCGCGGGTCCGCGCGGGGTCAAGTGGCGCTTTGAAACCTGTATTTCTTGACTTATGACAAATATTTCGGTTTAACGAGCTGAGGGGGGTGAGGCACATTGCCTCGGCGACAAAAGGAGGGACGTTCCCAACTTCCAACCGCGTTTTTTCACGCAATATAATCAGACAACATGGACAAAAATATCTATCTCATTCCACTGATCGGAATGGCTGCACTGGCTTTTACCTATATGCGCGCCCAATGGGTGGCGGCGCAGGATCCCGGCACGGATCGCATGAAGCGGATTGCCGGTTACATCACCGACGGAGCGATGGCGTTTCTGCGGGCTGAATATTCCAAACTAGCTTGGTTTGTGGTTGCGGTGGCGGTGCTTTTGGCGCTGACGCAGGCCGAGCATTCGAGCCCGCTTATCGCGCTTTCCTTCGTGGTCGGCGCCACGTGCTCTGCGCTCGCCGGCTATATCGGCATGAAAGTAGCCACTAAAGCTAACGTCCGCACCGCGCACGCCGCCCGTACGGGACTGGCTTCCGCGCTCAACGTCGCTTTCCGTGGCGGCTCGGTAATGGGCATGGGCGTGGTGGGCCTTGGGGTGCTGGGGCTTTCCGGATTGTTTTTCTTTTATTACGGCCACTTCGATTCCTCCACGTCGGCGGGCATGAATAAGATTCTCACCGTGCTGACGGGCTTCTCGTTTGGCGCTTCCTCCATTGCACTCTTCGCGCGTGTGGGCGGTGGTATTTACACCAAGGCGGCAGACGTGGGCGCGGATCTCGTGGGTAAAGTGGAAGCCGGCATCCCGGAAGATCATCCGCTCAACCCGGCTACCATCGCCGATAACGTGGGCGATAACGTGGGCGATGTGGCCGGTATGGGCGCGGACCTGTTCGAAAGCTACGTTGGCTCCATGATTGGCGCGATGGTGCTCGGTGTGTTGCTGATGAGCCTACCGGAGTTTATTGGTATCGAAGGTGGCCTCGGAGCGATGGGGGTGGTGATGTTGCCCTTATGCCTCGCAGCCGTCGGCATCATTGCCTCAATGATTGGCACGATGTTTGTGTCCGTCGAGGAAGGTGGCGACCCCAAGGCCGGCCTCACGCGCGGCGAACTTACCGCAGCGGTCATCATGCTGGTGGGTGCCTATTTTCTCATCAACGGTCTGCTGCCCGCAACGTGGGAGTTGAACGGAGCTACCTACTCGGCCATGGGCGTTTTTTATGCCAGCTTGATCGGCCTTGCCTGCGGGCTGGGCATTGGGTTTGTCACCGAATATTACACCGGCTTTAACAAGGCCCCGGTGGAGGAAATTTCCCGTCAATCGGCCAAGGGCGGCGCGGCCACCAACATCATTTCCGGACTCGGCGTGGGCATGCGTTCCACGATGTGGCCCATCCTGTTTCTCGCCACCGCCATTCTGGGCGCGTATCACTTTGCCGGCCTGTACGGCATCGCGATTGCCGCGGTGGGCATGCTGGCCAACACCGGCATCCAACTCGCCGTGGACGCCTACGGCCCTGTGGCCGACAACGCCGGCGGTATTGCTCAGATGGGCGAACTGCCCGAGGAAGTACGCGCCCGCACGGATAACCTCGATGCGGTGGGCAACACCACCGCCGCCATCGGCAAAGGTTTCGCGATTGGTTCCGCGGCACTCACCGCGCTGGCGCTATTCGCCGCGTACATGGGCGTGGCAGGAATCACTTCCATCGATATTGCCAGCCCCAATGTGATGGCCTGTTTATTCGTGGGTGCGATGTTGCCCTTCCTTTTCTCTGCGATGGCAATCGAGGCCGTGGGCCGTGCTGCCAGCGATATGATCAAGGAAGTCCAACGCCAGTTTAAAAACATTCCTGAATTGAAAGCCGCCTTGGCCAAGATGAAGGATAACGACGGTAAACCGGTTGAAGAATGGAGCGAAGAAGATCGCAAGGTTTATGAAGCCGCCGACGGCAAGGCCGAGTACGCCAACTGCGTTTCCATCTCCACCACCGCCGCCATCCGTGAAATGATTAAGCCCGGCATGCTCGCCGTGCTTACGCCGGTGGTCATAGCCTTCGGCTTCAAATATGTGACCGGTAGCGGTATCGAAGCGGCCCAAGCACTGGGCGGTCTGCTCGCTGGTGTAACGGTGAGCGGCGTATTACTCGCCCTCTTCCAAGCCAACGCCGGTGGCGCGTGGGATAACGCCAAGAAAATGTTCGAAGAAGGCAAAGGCGTGGAAGTGGATGGCGTGTATCACACCAAGGGCAGCGAAGCTCACAAGGCTGGCGTGGTGGGTGATACTGTGGGCGATCCGCTCAAGGATACCTCCGGACCGTCCCTGAACATTCTGCTCAAGCTCATGAGCGTGATCGCGCTGGTGATCGCGCCGCTGCTGGTGGATGGGGCCCCGGATTCAGCGGGCAGCGCGGAAGAATCAGGCGGGGCCAATGTTGAGGAGGCTCAGGGAACAACGTCGGACGAGAATACCACCGATGATAATTCGGAAGATGCCAACAACGAAAACGGCGGCGAGAATTCCAATGCGAACTCCACTACGGATGAAAATAACGGCCAAACGCAGCCGGAATCCGGTGGGGGTAATTAGTGCCTAGAATTAACCTCTCTGAAGAGGGCCGTCCTTCGGGGCGGTTTTTTTGTGGTTAGTTGCGATTCTTACGACCGGCTTCAGCGGCGGCGGCGTGGCAGGCGTCGGCGACTTGGGCGAGTTCTTTCAGGAAGGAATCGCGGCGGTCGGCAGAAAGGGTGGTGAGGATGTCGCCCTGCAAGTCCACGGCGCAGTCGCGCAGTTCGGAATATTTCTCGCGCCCGGTGGGCAGGATGATGATGCGCTTGGCGCGGCGATCGGTCTCATGCGGTTTGCGTTCGAGCCAACCGTTGTTCTCCATACGCTCGAGCAGGGAGGCAACAGTGTTGGGGTCGCTGCTCATGGCGCGAGTCAGTTCGCTCTGGGTGAGACCGGCGGGGTCACCTTCGCACAGGGTCCGCAGGGCGGTGAACTGGTCGGGCGTGGCGCCGGCATGGCTAATTTGGCGACGGAAGGCCTGATTCAGGCCGTACCAGGCGCGGCGTAACAACAGCGGCAGGCGTTTGCGCTCGGGCGAGTCGATGGGCAGATCGTCGTTGAATTCTTCAGTAGCCATGCGTTCGTTAAAATAGTACGTACAGGTATGATTTCTGCCTTGCATTCCTGCGCGAGTAAAGCCAATCATGTCGCGGTCCTGTGAACAACGCCACGTTTTCCAACCGGAAAATGGTGCGGGACCGCAAACCTTGTTGAACATCATGAAGCTGAATAAATTTGCCGCCTTCGCGGCGCTGGGGTTTTTCGCCCTAACTTCCTTTTCCACTCAGGCTGCGGTGAGCGGCTGGACCAACTGGCGCGGTCCGCACCAGAACGGCGTGACGGATGAGAAGGGATTGCCTGATCAGATTGATCCGGCCAAGAACCTTCTCTGGAGCTACGACATCGCCGGCCGCGGCGCGCCGGTGATTGCCAATGGCAACGTGTATGCCTGGGGATACCGAGGCAAGGGGCCGGATTTGCAGGAAGTGTTGCTCTGCCTGAATGAGGCGGACGGCAAACTTAAGTGGGAGCACGCTTATAATGATTATCTCAGCGACACAGTGTACAGCCGGTACACCGTCGGCTCGCCCACAGTCGATCCAGCCACCGGTTGGGTGTACCTTATGACCACCAACGGCGGCGTGAAATGCTTCAGCCCGGACGGTAAGATGCAGTGGGAATACTCGCTGATGGAACGTTTCGGTCGGCTCACCTTCCCGAACGGCCGCACCGGCGCGCCGGTGATTGACGGCAATTTGGTGATCGTCCGCGGCGTGACCAGTTACTGGGGCAAACAAGGCCCGGCCCGCGATCGTTTTTATGCGTTCAACAAATCCACCGGCGCCCCGATTTGGGCCAGCACACCAGGTGTGGCCCCAAAAGATAGTTCATTCTCCACACCTGTACTCGCTAATGTGGATGGTCGGCGCGTGTTTTACGTCGGCACCGGGGACGGTAATGTGGCGTGTGTAGACGTTCGTACCGGTCAGGCACTTTGGCGCTTTCAATCTTCACAAGGAGGTGTGAACGCCAGCGTGGTAATTCATAACGGCGTATTGGTGAGCATTCACGGTAAGGAAAACATCGATGCCGCTGAGGAAGGCCGCATGATCGGCCTCAAGCTGCCGACCAAGCTGCCCGCTCCCGGCGAGGCGCAGACGATTTTGAAGGACAAGGATCTCACTCTAGCTGACGGCAAGGATTGGGAGCTCTGGCGGCATCCGTTCGCCATGTTCACCAGCAGCCCCGTGCTGGCCAACGGTCGCGTGTATCAGGTCACCAAGACCGGCGTGCTGGTCTGTGTGGAGGCTGAGACTGGTAAATTGATTTTTGAACAGAAACTGAACAATGAACAAATCCATTCCTCGCCGTTGTACTCCGAGGGCAAGCTGTACATCGGCTTCCCGAATGGACGTTTTCTCGTGGTGAAACCCAATGATGATGGC
>MPLT02217873.1_pt1 | contig 18030 bp, 30 predicted proteins | sample 1617391 | NCBI WGS metagenome assembly MPLT02 (sample SAMN05944800, study PRJNA350692) | marine metagenome | biome: marine; feature: ODZ; material: water; isolation source: 70 m water sample filtered on 0.2 um supor filter | place: Pacific Ocean | collected 2012-04-08 | depth 70m m
ATCTTTTTTAGTTACAATTTTCAACTTCAAAAATCTGACTGAAATCGATTTTTTCAACTTTTTCTTTTATTCCTTCCTCTTCCTGTATTTGCCATGTTTACTCCTCCAATCTGTTTCTATACCACTCTATTACAGAGCGTTGTCCTGCTTTATACATAATTGAGGACAACTCTTCTTTAGGGTGGGGGTTTACTGGTGGAAATTTTTCCTCCATTTCTAGAAGGAGGGACTCTATACTTGGACCTAGTAAAGGCTCAAGCGTACTGGGGTAGATTTGTGTTGTCATGTTCAAAAAATGCTGGCATTCTAGCTGCCTTGGTGTCAGAAAATTCTGGTGCTTTGCCTTCATACATTAAGCGATCTGAGGCATCGGCCCAAAATTTTTTGTCTAAATATTTATCGTTAGTATTTATACCTAGTGGCTCTAATATCCAATGAATAGTTGCCTTCCTAAGACGGTCCAAGCTAGGAGAAGCAGAAAGCACCAACTCTGCACATACAAGTGAATTAGATCCCACGTGGATTTGCTCGTCTCGACTGATATCTGCCGATACTGTCCTAAGAGCAGCACAGCCATTAAACCTAAAGAAAGGTAATAGAACAAAGAATATAGCTCGCTCCGCGACAAGTGCTTTAGTAATGGTATGGTCGGGGTGAGAAATCCATGCATCTCTTAACTTTAACGCCTCCTCTTCTGACTGTGAATCGGCTCCATTAGCTTCTACTATGTAGCCCAGGGCAAGATCATGTTTAATCTCGTCTTGTACGTTCGATTCAAGGAGCTTCCTAGCAAGTGGTGGTACTTCTTTTTCAAGTCCTTCACGAATAAATTCTCCAACTGGCAGCTCCATATGACGTATTGCGAGCGCACGTTTGATGGCTTCTTCAGCACCTTCTTTTACCTCTCCTTTAGTGGGTTTAACTGGTGTCCAAGTTCTTTTACGTTCTAATAATTTTTGATAGGGATGTTTTCTCATTATTCTTGACAATCACAGGTTATTGGCTCGGATTCACCGAGAATATCCTGCAAGTAATCATCGACTTCGGCTTGATCTAATGCTGCATACGCATCACTCTTGTCCTGTACGTCCCCCATTACTTGCAAGGAATAGTAGAGGGAGGTCTGCGGTGATAGCAGCCACTCTTCCACGAATGTTTCATCGTATTCTACAACATCACTCCATGAGTTAAAGCTATAGCCGTGAAGAAGTCCCGTATTTTCTAATAATATCATTATCTGATCAGCAACTCTTTTATAATTATCCCAACCAACTTCTGAGGCAATTTCTACATCACCATATTCATATCTTTGTACTCCAAAAGTTCCACTATCTCTATCAACAGTACGAGCTATAGGTGGTGCTATCTCAGGAGTAGCTGTAAAGCCATCTAGATCCTCACTCTTATAAGAACAAGAGGCAGTAGGAGCTATAGCAAAAGCTCTTACCATATTATTAGCTTTAGCTATATAAGCAGCACCTTCTATAGCTTCTTTTAAATTCCAAACTATTTCATGTGCTTTGGCATCTGTTATACCTTGACCTTTATTTAATTGTTCTAAAGCTAAACCAAATTCTTCATAAGTTAATCCGTTTCGTCTGAGGAAGTTGGATAAGCCAAGCATTCCGAGCCCGACTTGCCTATCTTCACTCGGGGATAAGTACTCTCCAGTCCCTCCAACACCTGTTCGGCCATGGAGATCGCACAGCTCGGACATACCTTGAGCGAAAGCCTTTTTGAGATCCCGTGGTGTACAAGCTGACATATTGATATGCTGGAGCAAGCATGTTCCTCGTGAGGGCAAGTAAACCTCAAGACAGACATTCCCCCAGATCCGTTGGCCTGACTGGTTTGTTTTGATTTTATTGAGCCAAATATCTCCTGATCTAATTCCATATATTAAAGCCTCCTTAGTGTTTTTAGGTAAATCATCCCATAATTTTTGATTGATATCTACACATCGTTTTACCCATGGTAATTCAGATCTAGGTGTAGTAATAAATTCTACTATATCTTGATGGTTCGCATCCAAATGTATAACTATTGCACCATTCTTATAGACCCCACCACGTCTGAGCGTTTCATTTAGTGCAGAATATATTCTTGCAAAGGATACAGGACCACTAGCGGTCAGTCCTTTACCATTCTCATGTCCTTTAGGACGTAACTTAGACAAGTGTATAGCACAACCTGCCCCATTTCTCAATGCATGTGATGCAAATCTCCAGCTTGCCTCAATGCCTTCTGGACCCTCCATGGAGTCCTCAACGACAAATACAGTACAGCTCACTGGAAGTCTAGATTCTGGGTTATCCAACCATGATTGGACCCGACCAGTGCGGGAAATAAGTTCAGCAGTCATTTAAAATAAATCTTCTAAAGTTGGTGGCTTGTAATTTGGCCCTTTAAGAACCTTTCCGTCTTCTCTATATATTGGATGTCCATCGTCTCCTAACTTAGACATATTACTTTTATGCACTCTATCTAAAGCTTCATCTAAGAACCAACCCATACTCTCTGCATATTGATAGCAGACATAAACTAGATCAGCTAGTTCTTTTAATGCATGTTCTTGATGGTTCTTACCGTGCATGAATAAGAATCCTTCGGCTTCTAAGAATTCTTTAAACTCCTCAACAATCAGATTTTTCTGATATGAGCGCTTGGAACGATCCGTCCCGTTCTGTAGGTTGTACTTCGATCGGAATTCCTTCGCCTGATCGGATAAGAAGCTCTTCTTCATAGTGGAGTTCGTTTTCTAAATAGTGGATTGCTTTTTCTAAGTCTTGTATTTTACTATCTTTGTAACCTGCCCTGCAGATATACTTGATAGCATTGCCGAGGTGAAAGTTCAGTCCTTGTTCCCTAATAAAATCCCAAACATCGGTAGTCCCTCGTTGATAGTAGGATGGACCTTTGGCCATTTGTCAAGTAAATTGGTGAGTGAATTACCTAATACAAAGTTTTGTCTCTGTAAGGCTAAAAATAATGTAATAATATGTTCTTTATTTTCCTCATAAGTTGCTTTTAATTTATCTTCAATTACTCTCATTTTTAAGTCCTGTTCCACAGTTAACTGCGTAATCGGAGGAGGGGGACCATAATTTTGGTTCTTTTTTGTCGAAGTCATAATCATCTACTGTTAGTATTCTTGCAAGTCTAGCATTAGTAATTGCAGTAAGGGCTGTGTAACCCTTATCTACAAAAGCTTTTTTAACAGTTTTCCACGAGTAACCTTCTTTATCAAAGAGAGCTTCGGCTCTTTTAATTCCAATTCCAGGTACTCCAGGATATCCATCGGTTTGATCTCCTGCTAAAGTCTGGATTAAATGCCATTTAGCACCTTCCTCTTTACTGACTGTGAATTGTTCGTCAAGATTATATAATTTACCAGGTATCTGTTTCATATCCTTATCAGGAGAAACAATCATATTACCCGGATGTTTAGTAGAATAAATACCTAATGCATCATCGGCTTCTAGTTGTGGCATTACAATGACTTCATATTTCTCACGTAATGCTTTGATAACTCGTTTATAACCACAAGGTTTCTTACGATTTCTATGTCCTTTATAATCGGGTAGAATCTTTTTTCTAAAATTTATACTATCAGAAAAGAATAATATTATATCAGAGAATGACCCAAATTTGTCTCTAATTTTGGTAAGTTCTTTAGTTGTGGCTGATAATGCATCACTAAAGTTAGAAGTGACAAGGATAACATCGTCACCAAAGTCAACTTCAGTCTCCGCTGCAGCGCAGGACTTATATACAATGTAGTCCGCATCAATTAATAATTTCATAGGTGGGATTTGTCTAGTATCTCAGGATTAACACTGAGTAAATCATTTTTACTTGCTGTTACCATGTAATCTCCTTGACCATTCTGATGATTTGGGTTTAATCTCCACAATTGATCTCTAGAAAATTTCAACAAAGTAATTTCTTCAGGTTCTACAAGGGTTATAATAAACCATTCATCATCTTTTGTAATATGATTAATAATGAATTGACCATCTTGTTTTATACAAGAAAGTTTAGCTTGTGTTTTATTTGGAAAATCACCTTTATGATTCCCTACCCTACTTCGATCTCTTTTAATACCAAAGATTTCCTCATAGGATTCTTCATTAACTCTCCCTTTTGTTGCACTAGCTAACTTATGAAGAGCTTCATTTGTTGAACCATCAAAATGGTGTTGTCTTATTTCTGATTTTGCTTTTTGTAGCAGAAGATCAGTGAACTTCTGACCAATCATTTCCATGCTTTGATTCAGCAGCGATAGGACATCTAAGTTTATAATACTCTCCAGCTTGTACAGCTGTGAGTTCTAGTAAAAATTTTAAAGTATCTACTTCTTCTGGTTGTACTTCAAATTGTAATTCATCATGAATGAATGCAAGTTGTCTAGCAGTTTTTGGTAAATTCTCATTAGCTAATACCATCCACCGTTTTGCGATAACCGCTGCCGATCCTTGTAAAAGGTAGTTGAGTGACTTATGTTTGGAGTCCACAAGGATTCTACGTTTGTCAATCCCGAGGACATAACCCTTCTCACTAGCTTTGTGTACACCTTCCAAGAGTTCTTTAAGACCTGGAATGGCATCGACATATGCCTTACGAATTTCCTTGCCCTTTGCTGACGCCTTGTCCTTGGATAACTGTTTGTCATAGCTTACTCCGATTTTGGCATCGCCAGCTCCGTAGAGGAAGGCATAGGTAACTGTTTTGACTTGAGATCTAGTGATTCCAATTCTATCGGCATTTGTTTGGTGAATGTCTCCGTTGATAAGGATTTTCGCATAGCGTCCTCCATCAAATTTTGCAAGATAATGGGATAATATTCGTAACTCAATACCGCTAAGGTCAGCACCGCACATAACCATGTTAGGGGATGCTTTAAATAATTTCCTAAAGTTTTCATTTGAGGGTACTTGGGATAAATTTGGTTTTCGATGGGAACATCTAAATGTAGATGTTGCTACTGAACAATGGTGGTGTATCCTACTAGAGGTCGTAACAAGCTTCTGCCATGCGTTCACGCCTTCTGATATCATCCCTAACTGCTTGGTCAGATCCAGTAGTTTCAGAAAAGCTAGAGCTGTATCCGAGCCAATGTCTTTTAGTACGGTCTCGTCTATAACCGCCTTCCCTGAGTTCGTCAGTGATGAAGGCGTCCAACCATAGTGTGTCTGTAAGATCCACGATATATGATCTCTTGATGTTGGGTTAAATTCTTTGAGTTTAGTTAAAGTTGCTCCTTCAACGTAGCCCGTTCTTTTGTTAGCTCGTTTAGGAGTAAATTCTGATCCTTTAACGAAAGGATGCCTGTTTCGTAATAGCTGCGTAGTCTCTTCATATTCTCTTCGGAGAGTAGATTCAAGTTCCCGTGCAGCTCGTTCATCAAAATACCATCCATGGATCTCCTGTTGTGTTAATATTTGTGCTACCTGATGCTCTAACGTGAGCCAATCAGATAAGGGTGGAAGTGGTCGCATAATTTCTTAGTAACCATAACATCTTGTATACAATAATCTTGCATATCCTGACTCCATTCTTTCCAATCTGTATCTTTACCAAAATCTCCTTTATGTAAACCTAAACGATACCCATAAGCTTCAAGAGAATGGGATCCATATAATTTAGTTGGCATATCTTTCCATTCATGTCTCTTGTCTATATCATATAAATTAGGATGATATAAGCGAGATAAGAGAAGAGTATCAACGATAACAGGAGGATAAGTAAAGAAAGGATAGAGCCTTTTAATGAGAGGTAAATCAAACCCAATAATATTATGGCCGACAACAGCATCGGCAATTTCAATACTTGTGATACCGGTTGTGAGGGAACGATTACCCATCGGTAATTCTTTCGCAAGATTTGAATATTTCTCATCGTTAAATGCCTCAGTTAAATCATTGTCGCAATAATGTAAAGCAATGCAATGGATACGTGATGCATTATTTAGTAAACCATTACTTTCTAGATCGAGTATTATTGTCCCTACTCCAGTGGTAGGTTTTGTCAACAAACTCTGCACGTTTTACTGCCTCTTTGCTAGGTGGATTAGGTTTATTTAAAAATTTATACCATGGGTGTTCATAATTACCATTTTCAAAAATCTGTGGTTGGGTCAAATTTAACTTCGGAATTTGTCTGAGTTTCATGTTCGGTAAATCTACAGGTATTTAAATCGTAGGCTAGTTGACATGCTTCCCCAACTTCACCTGAATAACGATTTTTAAGGACTCTAAGAGTCGTAAGCTTTCTATCAGTGTTGGCTTGTTGATCGACTTCAAGGGCACATACTGAATCTGATATTTGAGCAATGCTGTGAGATCCTCTAAGTGAGGACAGTGTAACTCTTCCTCCCTCTTCGTGCGAAGTCCTATCATTACTACTTCTCCTTAAATGTGATACTAAAAATAATGAAATGCCAGTACGTTCTACCAATGACCTTAATTTTGTCATGGTGGTGTCTATCATTCTACGCTCATCACCTTCAAGACCACTTAATAATATACTAAGGTGATCTAAGAATATAACACGACACTCCAATCCACTGGCAAGGTATTCGATCCTATTGTAAATGACATCAGGATCAAAACTGCCGAAGCCATCAAAACAATAAAGATTCCAGTTAGCAATACTGGATTCAAAAGCGGATCTGAGTTCTTGCTCACTATGTTCTCCTATATGTAAGTTCTTTCCAACAGCTGTGGACATCAATCCAAGTGCTGTTCTTCTATTACTTGCTTCAAGTTCCAGGATCCCAACAGACTCCCCTTTTTGGAGTAAGTCAGTTGCAATGTGCCGCATGATTGAGGTCTTTCCGCTGCCAGATCCTGCAGTAAACGTGACAAGCTCTCCATATCTAATTCCGTGAAGTTTCTTATTAAGTCCTTGGAAGGGGTATTCATGATCAAATGGTGCTTGTGGTGTAGTAACTATTTCTAATAATGATTTTCCTTCTATGATACCATCAGGTCTATACGTCTTTGCATCCCATATAGCCTTCCTTATTGCTTCAGAATCATTTGCTTGTAATGCTTCAGATGGGTCTTTATACTCATCCATCCTAGCAATTTTAACTTTACCTGGTGGTAAGACTTGTGCAGTATCTTCCGCTGCTTTTCTACCAGGTTCATCTCCATCAAAAAATAAAACTATTTCTTCATATCCTTGAAATAAGGGGATTTGTTTTTGGATATCCTTCTTTGCGCTGGCTGCACCATGCGGTAATGAAACCATCGGCCAGCCCGACATAGCCTCATAGCAACTAGCAGCATCTAATTCACCTTCAGTAACAACAATCCGTTTACCAGTAGTAGGGAACAAATGCTGACCAAATAAAGTGTCAGTGGAAACTCCTTCATAACTAAAATCTTTTCGTTTATTTTTTACTTTGACTCCAGCAAGTACTCCATCGCTTGTAAAGTATGGAAAGCGTAAAGTAGCTCCATCTCTGTAAATCCTGAAGAACTGGCAAGTTTTTTCAGACAATCCTCTTCTTTTGAGGGCTTCTGCTTCTCCTTTAAGTTGTACATTGGTAGACATTTTCTGACTGTGAATAAGATTTATACCTTCTGCAGGTGTGTAAGTTTGGCATGAAAAGCAGTAATAGTGACCGTCAGTATACAAAGAGTTTGCATCTGACGATCCGCAATTTCCGCAAGGTTCATGTCTTACGAATTCCGCTTCCATTAGATTAACCAATCCATTGGTATTTCATGGTATGCTGTCCATGGTATATCATGTCGTTCACACCATTGAGCATACGTTGTTTTTGAACGTTTTGAAATAGTATTATAAGGTGATTGGAATACCATCCTTAAATCTAAATCGGGATTTTCCTTCTTAACTGCAAGGATCTTCCGTCTGTCCGCTGGATCCCAGTACCCCTTTGTTTCAAGATGGACATGATTAGGGAGAATGAAATCAGGGGAATAGTGATGTAAGATCGTGTAAGGAAATTTAGTGGACTCATATTCATAAGAAATTCCTAGTTCTTTGAGGAGAGTTGCTACTCTCTCCTCTAATTTAGACCTGAATTTAGAAGTCTTCTTCTTCTTCATCTGATTCGGGTGTATTATTTACAGGTGTTTCTCCTGCTTTAAATCCAGATGTTTTACCAAATAGATCTGCAACTGCTGTTTCATCTAAATCTCCAGAATCAACTCCTGCAGAATCAGATTTTATTGCAACAACCTGTACACCAACAAGTTTAAGAGAGCTACCATAGGTAACCCCATCCCGTAGAATATAGGGTTTTTGATAAAAGCCAAGCTTAACTGTAGATCCGCCATATAATGGTGTCTTGGTATCTGTAACAGGGGATCCTTCCGTATCTACTACGGGAGGTCGTTTATCCTCTCCCCATGAAAATTTAATTTTATGTTTCCCTTCTGCCACTTCTTCCCATGGTGTGGGCTTTAACGTGGCTCTTTTTGGGTTTTTGAGCTTAGACTCTGCCCATTTAAGAACTTCAGTCCTCTCAGTTTCTAGCTTATCAATGACTGTATCATCGACCACAGCCGATAGAGAATAACCAAACTTACCAGGTTCTAGTATAGCTTGGAATCCTTCTAGTGTAACAGGTTCCGTAACATGTACAGTTTTAGGCATCTTTAGAACCCTCTTTAGCTGGAGACAAAGCCTTTACTTCACCTTCCAATTTATCATAGAATTCTTGGAGTTGCTCCATTTGAACTTTAACTTGTAATAACTGCTTTTCCTTAGCCTTAAGTTCGGCAGCCTTTAGTCTTTCTTCAGACACCACTACTATTGTAGGAGGTGAGAAGAAGCTATCAAAAAATGGTGAATACATTAACAGAAAAAATAAGTTGAATCAATAACCGATTCAGGTTTTAAGTCACCTATAATCGGTGGTTTAGTCTCTGCCCCTATCTGTTGAGCAAAGTCTGTAAGGTAATCTTGTTCTGCAAATAAATGCATATAAGTTTCCCTTATTATAGTAGATAGCTCATCCATATCAACAGCTCTAGTCAAGACACTATCATGAATCAAAGCTATTGGATGATTGAATCTATCAATACTTAAATGTAGTAAAGAAGCATCTAGACTGTGAATAAGATTAGGCGCAGTAGCTGCTTTATGCCTAGTTAGATCAACAATAGGTTTACCATTCTTATCTAATTCATAAGTCTTAGCAGATAATTTACAACTACCTAATAATTGTAAGTTAAATCTTTCTACTTTCCTTTTCATTATACGTTGAGTAACTACAAAACCAGAAGGTGTAACCCATTGTAACTTTGTAGACCCACGTTTTAGTATCTTAGCTACCTCAGTCTCTATCCATTTCATCACTGCCATTGGTCCGGGCACTATGATATTCATAGCATCCCTAACTGCTTGTACAGTAACTGTAAGATCATCTTTATCTATATCTATACCTTTTTCTTTTAGTGCGTCCCTGATATAGGAACGGTTAGAATAAGGTTTAGCATTGTAGGGAATTGTCATAACGGTTCTTTTGACCGTCTTCCTATCCATTACCTTTTGTATGTGGGTAGGACAATTAGGTTTGGCAGATTCCGCTACAATCTTGTATGCGTCTTGTGGGCGTTCAGAAGGCAACACATTGACGAGTTGTGCTGTCTTGCGGTCTCTCGCAAGTCCTGCGAGGATCTGAAGCCCACTACATGTAGCGTCCGTGGCCACAAATAGACGAGTTGTGTTTCTGGTACGTTTAGTTACTACCGCATAGTACTCCTCACAACTAGCCAAAAATTGCCACGGCTCGTCCGCTGCCTCCCAGTCACCAATGTTTCCTATAGGATCAGTGGCTACTCTGGTAATCAACGGTATATTATTAGAAGTCCATTCTAAACGCTCCGACATAGTGGATTTATCTAATCCATAGGTCGTTGCAACTTGGAATGATAACCACTTTTCACCGGACTCTGTGATGTAAGTCGGGTCAGCACTGACAATAAGTGATTTTCCAAAATCTGTATCTTGCGGAGTAAGAAATGCAGGAATTGGGTAAGCCCTTCCCCTATAATCAAAACTCCATGGCACAAAATAACGGTCACGATGTTTAAAACGTTCAACTGCCTCCATAGTCATACGTGTTCTGCATGACTTCTTAAATTCAGCAGCTCTTCTATTGTTCACCTCCGCCGCTTCTCTACGATATGATTTCCGTGAGTCCTTGTTCTCAGCAATATCTACTGGTTTGGGTGGTAGAGGATGATCAATGATAGGAAGAAATTTACCTACACTTATTTGTAATTCCATTAGCTTTTCAGCTACGCTGACTGTGAATGGATTCAATGTGTATGCTACCTTTTGAATCTTATTTAAAAAATCCAAAGGTAACTGCTGTTCTCCCTGTATAGGTGTCCACTCGCCATGCCTAACTAATTCATGACCTTTCATTACTTCATTTAATATGTATCCTCCACAATTTTCATTAGTCCAATCCCTTGGTGGTACTAGCATTACCCATGCTAACGGACTGAATAATTCAGCAGTTTCCATAACATCATCCTTGATGTCCATGAATTCGGGAGTGGGTAGTACATATATAGTTGTTTTACGTCCTTCTCTTATCTTAGTTTTAACAAACCATCCACTAGTTTCCATCACACAATCTAATAACCATCCTCCTAATTTAATCCTTATATCAGTTCCCCATGACTTCCACTCTTTAATTTTATATCTATTCATTAAAGTTGTAATAACTTTTATCTTCTGGTTAGTGCCACATGCTCTATGCCAATAGTTCTCTTTCAATACATTTAATAATCCGGGAACATGTGTTTCATAATGTCTCATATGGCATTCATCTTCTAATGCCTTACCTATAGATTCACATACTTTAACTGCTTGATTACAGTTAGGTTTATATCCAAATACTTTATCAAATGTAATCTTACATGCAATTGCCGCTGCTGCTAATGGTTCAACATCTTTAAGATAGTATTCTATCTCTTTGAAATGTTTACCATAATGTCCCTTATGAATACTATCATTAGTGTCTTCTATCTTCTTTACTAATTGAGGTAGTAAAGCATCAATAGAAGAAGCACCATAAATAGTAGCAGAAGCATAAGTTTGGTCTTCTAATTTAATTGTTTGATCATGCAAACGTTTAAGACCTAAACTAATAGCATCCCTTTCAAGGTTTACCTGTTCCTCTACTTGTGCCGCTGTTGGTTTTGAAGTCATGTAACTCATCATTAACTTGTTGGATTAGTAAAAGTTTCAATTCTTCATAATGTGGATTACTCTCATCTAAAAGGTCTAGTGCTTGTTGATAATACGAATAAACATCACTAGTAGTCCGTTCTTTAATCATAGTCGTCATGTAAATACTCCGGGTGCATGTGAGCAAGTTCGTGATGAGTACATACTGTATATTCATTGCCTGCATCCATGATTTTCTTTGCTCGTTTCATGGCAGCACTGAATAAAGTGTATGTATACTCATTCACTTTACCACTTTCTAAATCCTTTTCCCTGATAATACAAGCAATAGAAGGTGGTATCTCCCATCCTTGCATCTTCCATTCCATAAAGTCTTCAAAATCTATTGATTCAAATGCTTCATCAGGAGCATTCTTTAGTGCTCTCCATTTGTTAGGATAATAACGTTTCTTTTTCTTCATCGGATTAATCGTATGTCGTCAATGTAATCATCCATTAAAGCAGCTTCTTCCATAGCCTCATAAGCTAGTTCATAAGCTCCTTCAACGTCATCCTTATCATAAGGAGAGTCTAAGATAAAATCTCTCCCTGATTCTAATAGAACTTGGTACTTCATTAGGTTTTAGAGCGTTGACGTTTAGCCGGTCTCCCACGTCCTTGCTTTTTAGGGGTGGGATATTCTCCTTTTCTTAATCTATCTAGTAAATCAGCAGCATCAACAGCACTAGCATGATTTGGATAATGATGTAAGAAACAAAGAATACAATTCTCTACTAGGTATTCGTCAGTGTGTTTCATTTGAAATACTTCTCTAATACTTCTAGTTGATCATGGTAATACGCTATCCTTTCCAGTTCATTTGTGATAGCTCCCATAACATCAGAATGTTCACCAATCCCAACAGGATTATTGAGATATACATCAACATTTGCTTTGTGATAATTGATCTCTCCTTGTGCATGTGATCTTAGGGCTTTGATTAGTTCGGGTTTCATGCTGCCTCCTTATCTTCTTCAATTTGTCCTTTCCATTCATCATACTCTTTTAGTTTTGCGTCCTTGATTGCTTCCTCTTTCTTATGCTTAACTCTTGCAATCACTTGCTCATTATACTCTTTAGCTTCTTGTTCTGCTGTTTGTAAATGTGAACATTCAATACGGTATTCATCACCGCATGATGTGTACATGCGCTTAAGTCGGTAAGTCACTGCGTCCATGTCTTCAAAGATACCCAGTACGGTTGTACTTCCATCATACGGACATACACTAAGAATAGTGAAATACTCAGGTTGATTAGAGTGTGACATGATTAGCCAAATAGGTGAATGTTGTAATGGTTACGAATAGGTTTATAGGTTGCTTTCTTCTTAGTCACTGCTTTATAGATGTTATAAAGCTTATTATGTGAGATCTTTCCCTCCATGGTGTTCGGTGTTAGTTGGTCTTTCATGTAGTTCTTCAATTTCGCACGTCATCACCGGTAACACGTCCTTGATCTTATCACGTAGATAATTTAAGGCGTTTTCAGGTAATAATTTTGTACGTACTTTGACTGTGAATTGATAAGTTTTCATAAGCAAGTAAAAGCCAGCCCGTCAAGACTGGCTTAATAATATGTTAAAATCCTGATGTGAAATGATAGACAAGATTTGAACCCATAATACTAATTTCTTCATACATCCGAGTCCTTGCAAGTTCTGTTAAATCATAACTATCATCATATGCTGAAGCATCAGCCCATGAAGTGTCCTCAAAGACGGCTCTAGCCGGTCTATCAGCTAACCACTTAAAGACGTCATGGCTTGAACAAGGGACAACAGTCTCAACAATCTCATAGAGTGCCTCTTGGCAGTTGTCCTCGTCCATTTCATCTTCTGAATCAAAATAATCCAGTAAGTCCGTGACTAGCTCCTTGATGACATTGTAACGCCAATCATTAGGCAGCTCATTCATGTGTAAATCTCTTACAATTTCCACATACTCTTCTGGAGAGTCATCTGCTAACCTAATGAAAGAGGTTCCGTCCGTCCTTGAATCTGTGATTAAATGATCATTAAACTTTAATAGTTCTGATCTAATCCCGGTTTCAATGGTTGTGTTCATAGTAAAAAAGATTTGACTGTGAATAAATGCCTCAATTAAGAGGCAAGGATTAGACTAGGGTTCGCACCTAGTCACCCGCTTTTACGGATTAATCAAAATAAAATGATGGAATGGTTTCAATTTGATACCCTGTTTCTTTTAAGTAGTTTAAAAGATCCATCTTTTGATCATCTTCAAGAATAGAATTACTAAGTTGAAGGTCATCAAAGGTTGATTGGTCAGTCATTGAATAAAAAGTCATGATAGATTTAAATTTGATTGACCTGCTAATCATAACAGGATTGAACGGTTTTGTCAAGTGGTTGTAACAATCTGTAATATTCAGGATAGAACAGGTGTAGCAACTTCAACTTTGACTCCTAAGACTTCTAAGGCTTTGATGTCTTGCCTTGAGATTGTCTTCTTACCGGTCAGTGATCGGACTGCTTGAGCTTCTGCATCATTGATAATGTAAAGGCACTCATTACCATAATGATGCTTGATCTCAATTTGAATAGTCATTAGTAGTTGTTTGATTAACTATTATTAATATAGTATATATTCTTCTTACTGTCAACCAATTATATAATACTGTTACATTCTGTAATATACTGTCGCTTTGCTGACTGTGACTGTGAAAAATAGAGCGCTACAGATAGCTACAAATAAATAGAAAAAACTCTAAATCAATATAAGAAAAACTTATATTTCCAGCCAAGGTCAGAAAAAATTCAGAAAAAAATAGGTAAAAATACTTAAAAAAATCATTGATGTGACAGTTTTAAAGGCGGCATAGGGGTCAGTGCGTCCTTGCTAGGACGTTAATTGACTTCAGAAATTTTTGTCAGAATCTAATAAGGTTAATTTTTTATAAGTTTTCTCATATTTTCTGATAATTTTCTTAGATTTATCACGATTTAAAGCATTTTGAGCAGATATATTCAGTTTTAATAGTTTCTTTTCAGCTTTATTCATTCAAAGGTATTAAGAATTTAGGGTCAAGATTAGCTTCTTTAATCAGTTTATTACAACCTTTAGCTCTATTTTGATACCATTCTTCTTCATTTTGATGCAGTAGGATACCTCCTAAACGCACATTACAAATAATAGGTCTATTATCATAAACTTTACATAAACCATTATCATCTAACATGCTACAGGAGCCATCAGAATTAACTTCATAAGGAAATCTGTCAATTAAGTCTTTAATTACAGTAGGGGAGGTTTTATATTCAATAGAAGCATGATCCAATACAGAAGATATATGTCTACAACATTCCCCACATTGAGTACAGGGAAAATCAGCCATTTAGAAAAACTTGTTTAATAAAGTCTGCCATATATCTATAACTAGTACCTACATATAACTGTCCAATCACTACACTAGCTGTAGCTATAGACCAGAAGATATAGTACCATTTAGATTTAATTTGTTTAAGTTGAGTGGGATTAGTCATGGGTAGTTTAGTGGTGGTAATTAAAGGGATATCAAATGATGATATCAAGTTAATAGAAAGAGGGGATATGTTGTCGTATAGACAACGGTTCCCCTCTTATAAGGGGTTGGGTCCACCCTTCCCTTCCCCCTATATAGGGGTCCACTCGGCTAATGCCAGGTGGGAAGGGGCTTTCCATTATCATTACCTATTGCTTTTTCACGTTGTTGTTTATTCATACCAAAGACGATATGATTAGCAGAGGATTGAGGGTTGTCTAAGAAATCTTGTAATAAAGAATCCCATTCTTCTTGTTTACGAAGTTTGATAGCTTCATGAGCTGAGATTGACATAGCATCAGTGAAGTACTTGACGCCTTGGGCCAGACAGTCCAATCTGTCATCGTGTTTAACAGCACCTTTTTCTCTACACATTCTCGACATCTGATAGAAAAGCATATAGAGAAGACGTAATTCTGGAGCTTCATCTTTATTAGAGTTATAATCCCAATCAATAACGCTCTTATTACATATAAGACGATGCTGATTAAGAATCGGCTCAAGTGCATCAATGATACGATCTTCTTTCCTAACGTTTGCACGAATTTCTTCAATATCTATAGCTTGGTTTGTCTGTTGGAGATGTTTTTTAAATAATTCACAAACGATTCCATCACCGAAGTTAGTTTCGATAACAAGTTTTGTGACTCCATATTTTCTACAGCCTCTTAGAATATCAAGCAAGGTATTATCTGAATATCCATCCCTGTAAGATCGCATTTCATGTAAATATAGGAAACCGTTTTTCTGAGAGAGATAGCATGCTGCTGTTTCATCGGTTCCACGGCCAGAGGGGTCTACGGAGCATATAGTCTCTGTATAATCTGTCCATTCCCCTTGGATTTGCATTGGTGAGTAGAAGTAATCACCAGGTAATCCAACTGTCGGGAGATCTTTAATAACGTTTGATGGGTCTGAGCACCAGACGATATTGTCAGGAGCTTTAGTAGGATTGACACTAGTGATAACAAGATCAGACATTTTAAGAGGGAACTTTTCTGCATCGGATAGGGAGGTATCTAATTGGAATTGAAGCATAAAGTTAGAACGACCCATAGATGCTTCACGTTCTATTAGATCTTCATTACCAAATCTATCTGGATCTGTTACATCCCATTCTTCTGCTCCATCATCTAAATCCATTTGGATTTGAGGTGCTAGAAGCCCTTCGTATTGGGATAGTTTATTTTTTCTTGGATATCTTGCTGGCCAAACGAACGGACGGTAATTGCGCTCTGCCAACTTACGATAAACAGTAAAAGTAGTCTGAGGAGTCCCGAGATACATAATACGGCTATCATCTTTGGGTGTAAGGATAGATTCCGCTTCTGTGCAAAGTTGAAGAAGTTTTTCACGCATTAACTCGGTCATGGAGTTTCCAGGAACTTCGATATCGTCCAAAATCATTAAATCGGCTCTGCTTCCTGTTAGCTGTCCAGTGATGCCCACCGACTTTACGCTTGGGGCTTGGTGAGGAGAACAGTTTACATCGAAGCTGATGCGACTCCAACGAGAGTCGTCCGATTTCGGTTGAAGATGAGAAAGCCATGGAGTTTCAATGATTAATTTTTGTAAGAAGATTGACATATTATCCGCACGTTCTTTAGATGCGGAAATAATCATTATTTTTCTTTCGGGGTCATTAAAAAGAGTCCAAAGAACAAAAGCACCAGTAATCCAAGATTTACCAACACCCCGGAAGGCTTGGATCTGTAATCTTTTCGGACCATTTTGTAAATAGTCTGCTATAGAATATTGTGCTCTAGTTGGACTAGGTAAATCAAGTTGCTCCCACAAAGCTTGTAGAAACAGCTTGAAATCGTTTTGTAGAGCGTTTAAAGCATTGCTCATTATAATCTACCTATTTCTTTTTTGCACCGCCTCTAGCACGGTTTGTTTTACGAGATTCTAATTTAGTACCACCTCCAGATTGGTGTGAAACATCTTGTTGTGGACCAGCCTTAGATTTACTTCGTATTTTCATCAAATCTCTTCTATATTTCCTTTTAGCAGGGGTATCATTTATTTTAGTATTATCTCTAACATGTTTTGCCCTAGCTTTAGGATTACTTCGGTAGTAACGAGCTGTTCTACCTGGATTTGGACTTAATTTTGGTCCCATAAAGTCTACTTTGTACTAATTCAGGGTTAACTTGTGGTATAATTTTAGCTAATTTATCTAAAGGATTTCCTTCTATAGGAATACCCGTTATATCATTTGTTTTTAACCAATCACAAGCTGCTTTTAGATCTTGAGTAGTTGCTTGACCACTACGAACCCTATTAAGGAATTCAGTAGTGACCAAGTTATGTAACTCATCAAATTGTTCTTCTGTGGCTTTAGCCATTTAACTAAATAATTTTGTCTTTACAATTGCAAGTGCCTGATCATCAAGTTTGTTATCAGTTTGTTTTACATAAGCTTCTAATAATTCAATTACTAGATTCTTAACTGAATCTGACTTCAAAAAGGCGAAAAGGATGGGCTTGATGATTAATAACATGATTATTCCTCAGTGGTAGTGGTTTTCTTTGATTCTTCTGCTTTTGCAGATGCTTCTTGATTTAATATATAAGAAGTTTTAACAACTGGTTTGAGATCATTTTCTCCATCCAGTTTTGGTGTATTATCTTTTGTTTTTAAGGTTAATGTACTCATTTTACATTGTTCTTTAGGTTTAGACCAAGGTTTATACCATGGTTTAGGTGGTGATTTACATTTAAGTACTTTAGCTTGTGCTTTAGTCCATGCAGAGATAGGAATGACATCACTACACATATGATATACACGACTGCCAGGAAGTAACATAAAACCTTTTTGTTGAAGGTTAGCGCATTCCTTGGCTCTAACTAGTTCATAATCTAGAGCCATTTTAGCTTCTTGGCGAGCTGCTATTGATTTACATCTTTCTACAATAGATCCATCCATTGGAACCATAAAATTAACTTGGAAACCCCAGTTTTCGGCTACTGTGTAGCTAGATTGATCCATATTCTCATCGAATGGTGTAGTATGATTCCCCATATAGAATGGAGAAAATGTCATAGTACTACCATTACAACTGATATTTGGACCCATTATTTGTCTACTGGGTGCTCCATTGTTTTGAAATTGTACAGCTTGGTTTGTAACGTTACCAGTAGCAGCAGCAACTGGATTTGAGGTATTCTGTACTTCTGGTTCTGCATAAACAGGAGCTATTGAGAGAAGACAGAGAGCGAGGTAGTAGTAGCAGTAGTTTCGATAGTTCTTTCGATTTCCTGTGTTTCTAGTAC